>CAJDWB010000020.1_pt1 | contig 14733 bp, 13 predicted proteins | sample 7391501 | NCBI WGS metagenome assembly CAJDWB01 (sample SAMEA7055733, study PRJEB34461) | soil metagenome | biome: terrestrial ecosystem; feature: Peninsula; material: soil | place: Antarctica | collected 2016 | reverse complement strand
ATTATGAGGAATTTATTTTTAAAGGTATCGCTGCCACCCGCCAGTTAGCGAAACGTCAGATTACTTGGTTACGCAAGGAGCAGGATGCTATATGGTTGGATCCAACTGAAGCTGATTATTTAAAAACCTTAGATCAACTGGTTGAGAATTACTTATCATGATTGCTTTAATTCAACGGGTCAAAAAAGCCCAAGTAGATGTGGATGAAAAAACCATTGGCAAAATAAACCAGGGTATTCTGGCTTTTATTGGTGTGGAAAAAGAGGATGCAGAAAAACAGGCTGATGCCTTGCTAAAAAAAATAATTAGCTACCGAATTTTCAGTGATAAAGACGGTAAAATGAATTTATCATTGCAGGATATAGCGGGCGAATTATTGCTGGTATCGCAATTCACCTTGGTAGCAAACACCCAAAAAGGCCTGCGTCCGAGTTTCTCATCCGGCGCATCACCCGCGACGGGTGAGCGCTTGTTTAATTACCTGTGCGAACAAGCGAATAAAACTGAACTCACCATTGCCAGCGGCGAATTTGCCGCCGATATGCAGGTATCCTTAATCAATGATGGCCCGGTTACCTTCTGGTTACAAACCTAATTAAAAAATAAGATGTCATTCCGGCCGAGCGAAGCGAGTGGAGATGCTGTCTTAAAAGTAAATAATTATTTCATGGTTACTTTTTCACCGATTCGGTACGGACTTCAATTTTATTTTCTAAAGTCCTATGTACCGGACAGCGATCAGCTATTTCCATCAGCCGAGCTCTTTGGGCATCATCTAATTCAGCACCAACAATTTTAATCTGACGGGTAATTACATCGATTTTAGCAGTTTTATTATCACAATCCTGGCAGTGCTGTAAGGTAACGATACTGTCTTCTAAAGGCCACTTTTTCCGGTTGGCATACATTCGCATAGTCATGACTGTACAAGCACCTAAAGCCGCTAATAAATGCGCATAAGGATCCGGTCCGCGATTATCACCACCGACTTTTTCCGGCTCATCAGCAAGCCAACTGTGACTGTCGGTGGAAATGCGACAGGTGAACTTATGGTTTTCTTCCTGAACCTGTACTTGACCATGAATGAGTTCTTTATTGCCATGTTCAGTGGTCGTTGGCTTAGTTGCTTTTGTATCGATAAACTTAGCCACAAAACTACTGATAATCCCGGCTGCATAATTAGCATCTTCTTGGCGTGTTAATAAATGGTCGGCACCGTCTAAGCTAAAGAAACTTTTCGGGTGTTTAGCCGCTTTGAAAATTTTGCCGGCCTCATCAATGGATACAACTGTATCGATGGGAGAATGCATTACTAGTAAGGCTTTGTTAAGTCGACCTATGTGGTCAGTGCCATGCTTCTGCCAGTCCTCAATGAATTGTTTCTTAATATTAAATGCTCGACCACTGATTTTAACCTGCGCTGAACCTTGGGCTTCGATTTCCGGAATTTTATTATTAATTAAGTGGGCGATATGATCGGCTTCTGCTGGTGAAGCAATAGTGACTATGGCTTCGGCTTCCGGCATATGTTCTGCGGCACTGAGCACGGCGGTACCACCAAAAGAATGGCCGATAACAACTTGTGGTGCCTGAACCGCCTAAACCGGTGAAATCAAAACGCAACACCGCAAAACCCAAATCGGCCATGGCCCGTGAAATATATGAGGCGGCTTTAACATCCTTGCCACAAGTGAAACAATGGGCAAACAAGACATAAGCTTTGGGATTTTTAGGTGTGGCCAATAAACCCACCAGTTCACCTTGGCTACCTTGAAAGGTAACTTTTTTACGTTCTTCAGACATATAAGCTCCTTAAAATATTGATTTCTTCTGAATAATCTATTCTATTGAATATAGTGACGTTTTGCCAGTGCCCGTGCCTTTGAACGCTTTTGTATGAATTGATAAAGTGGTTTCCAGCTGATTAAAATTAATGCCAGCCAAATACCACCAAAAGCGATGCGATGGCCAAAGGTAAAATCCTCGCCGTATAAAAGCACAGCAATTAAAAAACTGATACTGGGCGCGATGTACTGTAAAAACCCGATGAGTACCAAGGTTAGTCTCTTGGCCGCATAATTAAAACCAATCAAGGGTAATACTGTAACTAAGCCGGCCAGTACCAAAAATAACCAGGTCATGTTGCTAAAGGCGTGATCAGCCTGCTGATGGACTACTAACAGATAAATAATTGCCGGCAAAGCCCAAATAGCGGTTTCCCAAAACAGACCAATTAAAGGCCTGACATCTAACTGTTTTCTGACCAAACCATAAAAACCGAATGAAAGTGCCAGAGCCAAGGATATCCAAGGTGCTTGACCTAAATAAATGCCTAAGTAAATAGTCGAAGCACAAGCCAGAATTAAACTGATTGTTTGCCACTTATTAAGCCGTTCACTTAAAAATATCAGCCCTAAAAAAACATTCACTAAAGGATTGATGAAGTAACCTAAAGAGGTGGCCAAAATCTGATCGTTAGTAACTGCCCACACAAAAATAAACCAATTACAAACTACCAGAGCACCACTGAGCAAAAGCCCAAAAAATTGATTTTTAGTGAGTTTTAAAGCAGCCATTAAACGGCGTTCGCGGAAGCGTAAAAACAACCACAAAAATAAACCGCCCCAAACCACTCGATGGGCAATAATAGTTAACGCCGGCACATGCTCAATATATTTAAAAAATATCGGAACAAAGCCCCAAAAGATAAAAGCAAAGATGGCAGCGATCAGGCCTTTTTGTTGATCATTCATCGTCACATTCTAAACTAATTTTTAATGGTGACTATATTTTTTTAACTGTCGAATCGGGAACCCGATAAACAGCCGGCAGCCTGTAATTTATCAATCATTGGCTGTAACTGTGACTCATAGTGACGCCATAATTCCACTGAACTGCTGTATAGCTTTTGTCTGACTTGGCTGGCGCTGGCGGTAGCGGTGGGTTGGCGGTTTTTGTGAAAATCCAAGCATTCGGGCTGCCAGCTTAAATTCAAAAATGCCAGAATGCTTTTAGCCTGGCTTTCTAAATCAGACACCAGATCCTCGTAATACACGGTTTTAACTGCATCACCACCAATTTCTTGCCAATGATTTAAAAGCTTATTATGCTCAATATAATAATCGGCCATTTCGTCTAGCTTATAGGAGTACGGATAAGAGTCGTGGTTAAACATTTGTTTGTAAACGGAGTAACAGACTGCTACCGGATGACGCTGCATAATAATTACTTTGGCTTGTGGCAAAGCTTTCAGAATCATTCCCACATAATAACTATTCTGGGGAAATTTATCGGTAAAGCGAGGACTGCTGCCGGTACGAGTACGCGAATTACGCAAATAGGTTTCACCCAATTTTAAGAAATCCAGTTGCGTAGAAGCGGTGACCATTTCTGTACGACTTAAATTTGGGTTTAATTTTAACGACTGCAAACCCTGCAACATACAACGGTTAAATTGTTTTAGCTCGCCGGCGGCGATGACGTCACTGTGGCTACTGATAATGCGATCCAATAAAGTAGTGCCGGAGCGTGGTAGGCCGACGATAAAGATAGGCTCTTCGGTTTTATAGCCGGGAATATCTTTGTCCACAAATTTAGAATTGAAGTCACTGCGTAATTGCCGCATAAACTGCAAATCGGAGTTAACATCATATTGATAACTTTGCCGGTAAATATCGGCGCCGGTTTTACGGGCATTAAAGCTGGCTTCATATTGCTGGCAATCTTCTAGCTCTTTAGCCAAAGCAAAATAAATTTTTGCTTTGTTGGTTGGGTTACTGAGGTTTTTTTGACGAATTACTGTTAAAGCCTCTATGTGGTTGCTTTCATTGCTTTGTTTTTTCAGGTGACTTCGAAAAAACAACACATCAGGATTGTCAGGTTCGATAGCCAGAGCCCGATTCATGAAAACCTCGGCAGCTGCAATATCACCTAAGTTTTGTTCAATCATGGCTGACTTTAATAGCCAGCCGATGTGTTGTGGCTGTAAGCTACTGAGGTGACTGTATATATACTGAGCACTTTTAAAGTCCTCATTTTTTTCAAAAACACCGGCTAATTGTGTGCTCATGTTGCCATCAGGTAAGGTTTTTGCGATTAACTCTTGAGCTAAGCGTAATGCCTCATCTGGTCGATTCATGGCATCCAGCATCATAATTTCCTGGAAAGCAAAGTTCAGATTGTCAGGTTCTAGTTGCCGGGCTTGTTTAAGCGCTTGCTCTGCTTGTACGGGTATATTACTTTGAAAATACAAAAAGGCCGCAGTGAACCAAGCAGGCGCAAATTTAGGATATTCTTGAATAATATTTTCAACCAAAGATAAAGCTTGTTTGAGTTGTCTTTGTTGAGCCAGTTGATTGACCTGTGCTAATTGCTGCTGTGGTGAGGTTTCATGAGTCATTATATAGAAGTGCTGTATTTAGAGGCAAAAGTGAATTGTACTTGAGAGATAGTCGACAATTCAACTTTCAGCCGGTTAGCTTGCCATATTGTGGGTTGAGGCTATGTTTTTAAGACCTTATAATATAGGCTTTTAATTAGGCAGGCGTTATGGGGAATATATTGTGGATTGCATCCTATCCGAAATCAGGAAATACTTGGGTGCGGGCTTTTCTACAAAACTATCTGGATAATCCACAACAGCCGGTAGATATTAACCGTATACATCAATATACAGTAGATGAGGTTAAGGCCTACCGATATAAGCCCTTCATTCCTGCGGATAAAAAAACTACCGACCTGACATTAGAAGAAATTTGTGCCATCAGACCCATGGTGCAAGCGCAGATGGCCGCCGAAGCCCCCGCCACTTTGTTTGTGAAAACCCATAATTTTCAAGGCGAATACAAAGGTTATCCGCTACATAATTGGCAGGTATCATCCGGTGCTATATATATTGTCAGAAATCCACTGGATGTAGCGGTATCATTAAAACATTACTTTGATTACAGTTACGATGAAGCCATCGACTATATGGCAGAATCTCTGGCGGGCACACCCAATGAACCAGAAAACGTACCTCAAGTCGTGTCTTCCTGGAGTCAGCATGTATCCAGCTGGACCCAAGGTGGGCGTAATATGTTGGTATTACGTTATGAAGACATGTTGGTCAACCCACAACGTAGCTTTCGAAAAGTTGAATCCTTATTGGGTCTGAAGAAAGATGTGAAACGATTGACCAAAGCCATCCGCTTTTCGTCATTCAAGCAATTAAAGAAACAAGAGCAAGACAGTGGCTTTGCTGAAAAACACGAAGATGCCGGGCAGTTTTTTCGTAAAGGTGGCGCCGACCAGTGGCGTTCAGAGCTTAGTGCAACACAGATAAAACGAATCATTGATGATCATCGCGAACAGATGCAGCACTTTAAATACATCCCAAAAGACTATTTATAATGTATATTTAGCCAATTAAAAGTGCAGAACCTTCTTTAACTGTGACCAAACCCACACTTTATGGTGGCAGTATTTTATAAAGTAGGCGAACGCTGTTGCGAACAGTGCAAAAAACCAACCCCAGACATTTATTAACTTTTCGTTATTAAATGTTTGACTTTATGGTGAGTTGGCTTGAAAATAGTCCGCAATTAGTGCTTGTGAGCGCTGATTGCCGTATGGACAAACCTTGTATGTGTCATGCTTTTGTTAAGATTTTGTAAAAAAACTAAAAATGTTGCTTTTTTTTACGAAATTAAAGTGTTAGTATGTGCATCGTAGGGAATCTATATAGATGCAATTTTTTTGAGTTAACTCATGGATAACAATTTGGAGAACAATTAGATGAAAATGAAACGCAATCCTATTTCTAATGCTATTTATAAAGCATTATTCACTGGTTTTGTCGCTTCTTCTGCTTTAGGTACTGTGGCTATCGCCCAGTCTGATCAAGATCAAACAGTTGAAGAGCAAGGCAAAATTACTGTAACGGGTTCACGAATTAAACGTTCTGACGTAGAAGGTGCTTTACCGGTTACCGTCATTACACGTGAACAAATCGAATTAAGTGGTGACAGTTCAGCTGCTGACTTTATTCGAAACCTAACTTTTAATAGTACAGGTTCATACCGACCACAATCTGGTTCATCAGCGCAAGGTACTGCGTCTGTGAGCTTACGTGGTTTAGGTTCATCAAGAACCTTAGTACTGATTGATGGTCGTCGTATGCCGATGTCACCTTCAACAGGTGCTGACCAAGACTTAAACGCTATTCCAGCGGGCGCCATTGAAAGAATTGAAATTCTAACAGACGGTGCTTCAGCTATTTACGGTTCTGACGCCATTGGTGGTGTTGTGAACGTAATTTTACGTAGCGACTACGAAGGTGTTGAAATCATGTTGGGTGGCTCTGAGCCTTCAATCCCACGTCATGGTGGTGAAGTTGAAGAAGGTTCTATCATCTTCGGTACTGCCAGTGATCGTTCACGCTTAGTTGCAGGTGTATCTTGGAACAGTAAAGAAATTACTTATAACCGTGATCATCCTTGGACAGGCAAAGGTGTAACTCCATATTCTAACAATATGGAAAGTATTGACAGAAGAGCTGATGGTAGTTATGACTTAAATCTTCAAGCAATTCCAGGCGCGTGTAATTTCCCAGGTAAAGCATTCTATTTGTCTCAAAATGCTGCCGGACAAGACTTATGTCAATTTGACCATTTGTCTGTTTCTGCTGAAGAAGCTTCAACCGCGAATAAATCAATGTATACAAAAGGTAGTTATGATGTAAATGATAACTGGCAAGTATGGATGAATGTTTCGATTGCTGAAACAAAATCATTTGGTCGTTATGCACCGGTTCCTGACTATGTCTATATGGATGCTACCAGTCCAAATAACCCGACTAACCCAAATTCTCCGCATTATGCTCCAGAATTAGGTGTTATTCAGCAAGACATTCTTATTTATCATAGATACGACGCTTTAGGTAATCGTGACGGTGAAACAACTAACCGATTAAGTAACTTCATGGCCGGTACCACAGGTACTATTGGCAATGCAGAAATTGAATTCGGTGTATCTCGTGCGAATAACAGCAGTTCTGATATTGGCCGTAACTACCTGTTACGTTCAGCAGCTAGACAAGCCATTAATGATGGTTCATATGATATTTTTAATCCATACGGCAACTCTGAAGAAGTGTTGAATGGTATGAAAGTTGTTATTTCACGAATGAGTAAATATGACCAAGAACAAATTTTTGGTTCTGTAGCTTTTGACTTATTCGATATGTCAGCTGGTGCCGTATCATTGTTTATCGGTGCAGAAACAACAAAAGTTAAATATGCCGATCTTTATGATTCATTATCAGAAGCAGGTCAAATTGGTGGTTCAGCTGGTAACTCAGCACGTGGTAACCGCACAGTTGATTCGATTTTCTTCGAGGCATTAGTGCCAATTATGAGTAATTTAGAAATGTCATTGGCCGGTCGTTATGATGATTATTCTGACTACGGTAGCGATTTTTCACCTAAGATTTCGTTTAGATTCCAACCATTGGATAACTTAACATTACGTGCATCGTACGGTGAAGGTTTCCATGCACCATCATTGCCTATTTTAACTCAAAAAGAATCATTCTCAGCTGAGTCAGTTAATGATGCTCGAAGTTGTGAAGCTTTAGGTGCAGCTCCAACCTGTTCACTACAAGTTGACACATTCTTCATTGCTAACCCTGACTTACAGTCTGAAACTTCTAAGCAATACTCTTTGGGTTTAGCTTATGAGCCGGTTGATTGGATGAACTTCACCTTAGATTACTACAATATCGCTATTGATAATCGTATTCGTAGCTTTGGTGCACAGTGGTTAATTAATGCAGCTGAAACTGGTGATCCAATTCCTGCTGGTTTAGGTGTTGTTCGTAAACCAAGTGGTGCACTTGACGAAATTACAGCAGGTTACGGTAATGAAGGTAAAGTTAATAACCGCGGTTTAGATTTGAACGTAAGATTTAACTACGATTTCTTAGGTGGTAACGTAAGTAACACCTTAGCAGTATCGAAAATCTTGCACCTCAGTACTGATGGTGGACGAGATGTAACCAAAGCACCTGGTGTACCTGATACCCGTGCAGCTCTTAATAACCTGTATTCTTACGGTGATTGGAGTTTCGCATGGAACGTCAATATGATTGGCTCTCAGTACAACAGAGAAACTGGTAATGCAGATGGTTCAGTAAACCGTCTTGGTCACGTTCCTACATGGGTTACACATGATGTTCAGTTGAACTACCATGCGCCTTGGAACGGTAAGATCACCTTAGGTGCTCAAAACGTCTTCGAAAAATACCCACCTTTAGGTTTGGGCGATACTGCAGGACGTGCATATGACTTCTATCTATATAATGGATTTGGTCGTGTGTCATACCTGAGATATACTCAAACTTTCTAATCAAAGTTTAGTATTTGAAAATAAAAAGGTGCACATTATGTGCACCTTTTTTTTTACAGAAGATTTATCTTTTAAATAAGAATAACAGTCAATAAAGTAATGCAAAATTAAAACCTATGCGTACATTCCAGCAAGCAATAGACCAATTATTAAAAGACAAAAAATACTCAACTGCTAGAAAAAAAATAACAGTTTATTTAAAAAAATATCCTAAAGACCCTGAATATATACGTTTAATGGGTATTGTTCAATTGCATGAAAATAAATTGGCATTAGCAGAAAGGAACTTTGTTAAAGTACTGAGCTTAGATAGTAACCATGCCCAGGCAATGGCTAACCTCGCTTATATAAAGCAACGAAAAGGTGAGTATGATTTAGCCAGACAATGGCTGGAAAAATCAATCCAAATACATCCTATCTCTGTTGAAACGCACCATCAACTGGGAATTGTTGCTAATATTCAATGTGATTATGAAAGTGCGGAAACTCACTATAAAGAAGTATTAAAAATAAATCCTAGTCATATTCCGAGTCTGGTTAATTTATCGATTTTGTTAAAAAATAGAGGTGAAATCGATTTATCTATACATTACCTGCATCAGGTTTTAGCCATTAATCCAATGCAGCCACAAATCTATTGGATATTAGCCAATCTAAAATCTTATCATTTTCACCCGTCAGAAAAAGAAATGGTTCAACTGTTACTGAATCAAAATCAAAACCCAAAAGACCTAGAAGCATTGTTATTCACATCGGCTAAAATTTTAGAAGATGATGGACAGTACAGCGAAAGTTTTACAGTTCTCAAGAAAGTCAATAAACTTAAATATTCTGGATTAAACTATAAAGCCACAGATTGGCAAACTTTACTGAATAACATTAAAACTATATTTACAGCAGACTATGTCGCTGCCAATCAAAATATACAAGCTCAAAACACCACACCGATTTTAATAGCCGGTATGCCACGATCAGGCTCTACTTTAATAGAACAAATACTAGCTAGCCACAGTAAAATCACCGGGGCTTCAGAATTAACATATTTAACGGAAATAAAGAATAATATTCAAGGTGGGTATCCGCAAGGACTTACTAAATATAGTTCTGAAAGTTACCAACAAATTGCAAACAGTTATAATGAATTAACTAAAAAATGGTCTGAACAAAATACTATTTATACCGACAAAATGCCCAGCAATATTAATCACGCAGGGATATTACTAATGGCAAACTCTGAAGCTAAGTTAATTCATTCTCGGCGAAATGCTATGGATGTATGTTTAAGTGCCTATAAACAAAATTTTGAAAATGGTAATGAATTTAGTTATGACTTAAAAGAATTAGTTCAATATTATCAATTTCAGGAACAGTTGGCATTGCACTGGAGAATTCTTTTTCCTGGCCGAGTTATAACCGTTGATTATGAAAAAGTTATTAGTGATACAGAAGCCCAAGTCCGAACTTTACTTGAGTTTCTAGGATTGGAATTTCAAAAATCTTGTTTAGATTTCCACCAAACTAAGAGAAACATCAGAACCGCCAGTGCCGGTCAGATTACTCAAAAGATATACACAAGTGCTAATTTATATTATAAAAATTATGGTAATGCTTTAAATGAGCTAGAAGCCTTATTAAATGAATCTATGAAGGTAATCCCAAATGAGTCATGAACACTGGAGTAATTATTGGCAAAGTGGGGTACAAACCTCTTTGCCCCAGGATTTTAAAAATAATTATGATGGTGAGATTTATGATTTTTGGAAAAATGTCGTAAAAAATCTATCTGATAATTCCTATGTAGTTGATGTTTGCACCGGAAATGGTGCAGTTGCATTACTTATTGCAGAGTTAGCTGAGCAACAAAATAAGCAAGTTAAAATCACAGCCGTTGACATCAGCCGCATCAATACTGATCATATTAAAGCCAACAATCCGCCAAGCCAAACCAAAATGATTCAGTTTGTTAGTGAGCAGCCGATAGAGGATATTGATACGCTGATAAAACAACCACAAGATTTAATTGTCAGCCAATTTGGTATTGAATACAGCGATTTATATCGTACCGCGCCGGCTTTAGCGAAAATTATAAAGCCACAAGGGTCACTTGTATTTATCGCTCATAGCATTGATGGTGCTGTATTTGATTTTATGACGAAGGAAGAATCCGTTTACCAATGGCTAGAAACAGTCGGTATTCTTTCAGCTTTCTTACAATATTCAGAAGGCACGCTAAATGCTGAAGAATTAACTCATGAAATACAAAATATCATCAATAACCATCAGCCGCATTCATCTTTTCAAGGCCAACCTTTATTTAAAAGTTGGCTAAAACTCATTGGTCAAATCAGACAGTCTACCAGTGTCCAAATAAATTCGCAAAAACAGGCTATTTCTCATTTCGTCAGTCAGCATCAATCTGCTCGGAAAAGACAACAAGACATGATTCGAGTAACAAAAAAACTAATTGATAAAAATTGGTATCAACCTTTATTGAATGTCGGTTTTGAGTTAATTAGATGTAATGAATTAAAGTATAAAATCCAACATCATATCGGTACGATCTTTGAATTCATCTACAAATAAGTTGAAAACGGGTAACTTATAGTCCAGAATTAGAGTTGAATATCAATTGAAAGAGAAATCATGAAAACAATACCGATAGTTTTACTGGCATTTTTATTAAGTGCTTGTACCAGTCCTACTAAACCTGATGATGTAGTTGCCGTTAAAGTAGGTGATGATTATTACCAAGTAGATTCCTCTGCAGCCAGATCATTGGAAGGAAAAACGGAAGACCGCGTCATGTGTACTAGACGTGCTGTAGTCGGTTCTAACAAGAAAGTAAAGACTTGCACTACCGCATCAGAGCTCGAAACTGAACAAGATGAAGCGAGACGCGTTATAGATAGACATCGAACCATTAACGCTATACGTAACACTCCCCCGAGCAATTAACTAATTATCTTAGTTAAATTAAATTAAGAGGTTATCAGAGAAAAATTTGATGACCTCTTCATTCTTGAGAAATCAACTTTTCAATCAAACGCTGATTGGTTATCTTCTGCTTTTCTGTAGTCATACGGTTGGCTTTAACAATGGCTTTCATTGACTTAAGCGCTTCCTCAAAATCATCATTCACAACCATGTAATCCGCTTTATGATGATGTCTTAATTCGCTGATCGCTTTATCCATACGATAATTAATGACATCATCCGGATCTTGGCCGCGGCCATTCAGCCTAGCTTTTAAAGCTTCGATACTGGGTGGTAGTATAAATATACTGATGGCTTCAGGGAAGCGTGCCTTGATTTGTTCCGCTCCTTGCCAATCAATTTCAAGAACCACATCATGACCTTCTTCCAGCATCTTTTGTACCGCTTCTTGTGAGGTGCCATAGAGATTGCCAAACACTTCAGCTGATTCCATAAAAACACCGGCCATGCGCATTTGCTCGAATTTAGCGGTATCGATAAAATGATAATTATAACCATCAATTTCTTTTGGCCGAGGTGGGCGTGTCGTGTGAGACGTAGATAGTTTTAAATGATTGGTATCACGAACCAGGGCATTAACCAAAGACGTTTTACCGGTACCCGAAGGAGCCGATACAATATATAGAGTTCCGGTAAGTTCAATTTTCTGCATGGTCTTGACAAGCTAAGGTATATATAATTCGGCTCATTATAAAACAAAATGCATTTGAAGACAGTCAATAGCCGTCGAATTTAAGAACGAATTATTGTGCTTGTTTAATTTGAGCCGGCAGAATGCATCAGTACAATAGCCGCAATCAGAATAAATAGTCCCAACCAACTGACCCAATTCAATTCATGGTTAAATAGAATTCGGGTAGCAATCGCCGTACCAATAATGGAAACCGCACCCCAAACCGCATAGGCCAAAAGCAGCCATAATAAACACTACCGCTGCGATACCCCAGCGTTTGTGTTTAAAGCCATTAGACATTTCTAGCATCACATTAGCGATGATATCGAGAACAGCCGATCCTAAGATATAGCCGAAATAGACACTCACGATTTTTGTGCTTGTAGATAATGACCGTAGTTGATGATGATAATACCGGCCACCGCCATCAGTAAGGCGGCCGTTTGTAATGTGGTAATCTTTTCACCGAGAATAGTAAAAGAAACCATGCCGATAAGAATCATACCAAAACCTTCCCAGAAGGCATTAGCCAGCGCCACCGGAATAGCTCGAGTAGCCTGACTGAGGAGAACATAAGAAATACCTATCATTGAAACCGCGACAAAAATGCCCGGTAATAAATGGCCGCTTGAGACCAATAATTTCATAAAAGATGTACCAACAACTTCGCCAATAACGGCCAAGCTCAAAAAGAGCCAATGCATAAAAATCCTGTTTGTTTCTAAATATGGCCGTATAATAATCGCAAAAGGATAAATAAAAAAATCTCTCAGCGTCAATTATATTGACGCAGAGCTCATGTCAACCCGAGACCCACTGTGCAGCTGGAATACATAAAATACTTTGTCACCGTAGCGCAAACCGGCTCTATATCAAAAGCAGCGTTGCAATTAGAGCGAAACCGCAGCACCATCAGCATGGCCATTTCATCTTTTGAGGATTATATCGGTGCCCAGCTATTCGTCAGAAAAGGTAACAGTATGCGTTTATCTTCAGTCGGTGAGCGGATTCTTGACGATGCCATCCGAATGCTGACACTGACCATGAGTATTCAGCGTAAAGCCACCATTGATAATCTGAAAGATACCCACACCGTACGTTTAGGTCGAGATGACGTTTTGCCTGAATCGTTCTGGCGCCGTATTATTCGCCGCATCCGTCGAAAATTCCCCGGCTTGGCATTGGAAATGAACTATGCCAGCCCTGATTTCTTAAGAGAACAGGTGCTGTTAGGTGAGATTGATATCGCTTTTTGTTTACTGCGAGTGCAGGGCATCACCGAACAAGACTTACATGTCCAAGTAATCGGTAAGTTAGCCATGCAAATGATGGTCGCCACTGGCCATCCCTTAGGAAGTTTGGCTTATGTCAGTAATGAAGATCTTACCGCTGTGCCGCAGATTACCTACTTAGGTATTGGCCAGGATGATTCCTATGGGCTCGATAGTGTCATCGGTGAGCGCATTGCCTTAAGTAGCTTTGAATTAGTGCGTGACGCGATCTGTGATGGCTTGGGCTGGGGTTATGTGCCGATGCCCTTAGTCAGTGCCTCAGTATCACCCGAATTAAGTCTGTTACAACACGGTCTGAATGAAACCTGGCATTCCTATGTTGCCTACTGCCATGAACCCCTGACCGATGCCGAATCGATACTCGGACACATCAACAGCCTTATTCAACATGAGCTGGAAACCCTATTAAAGTCACCGAAAACCTACGCCGAATAAGGCGGGCAATTAACTAAACTTTACTCAATATTCTGAATCTGCTCGCGCATCTGCTCAATCACCACTTTTAAATCAATACTGGCATTCGAGGTGGTCATGGCCGCCGATTTAGAGCCAATGGTATTGGCTTCCCGGTTTAATTCTTGCATCAGAAAATCCATCCGCCGACCGCTCGGTTCATCAAGCGTCAAAATCCGCTCAAACTCCGCCACATGCGCATCTAAGCGATCCAGTTCCTCGACAATATCAATCTTCTGTAACTGCAGCGCCAATTCCTGCTCAAAGCGTTCCGGCTGGGCTTCGATATCCAAATCCGCTAAACGGGCCTTCATCTTATCCGCCAGTTGCTGATTAATCTCCGGCACAAAAGTCCGAATGCCTTGGGTAATCTCAACCAAGCGTGCCAACTTATCCTCCAACACCGCCTGCATCGCCGCACCTTCACGTTTCCGTGAATCAATTAAAGAAGCAATGGTTTGATCAATCAGAGTCACCGCCGCAGACTGTAATTCCGAAGTATCCGCCGGTTCCTGAATAATGACATCGGGCCAACGCATGAAATTTTGTAAATGCAAAGTTTCAGCAGTCCCTAAAGTGTCATTAATATCCGCAACACAAGTTTGTAACTGCGCCAACAAGGCATGATTAACCTTCAGATCAGTTAAAGTCACTTGATCACTGGGATAAAAATTAATAAACACCAGCACCTTACCGCGCGCCAAAGTTTTCTCAATGGACTTGCGTAAACCATGCTCCGCCGCCCGCAGAAAATCCGGACATTTAATAGTAATATCCAAAAATCGCTGATTCACCGACTTAATTTCACAAGTCAACCGCCCCAGTTCTGTCTCCACGGACTCCGCCGCAAACGCCGTCATAGACTGCATAAAAATTCCACTGTATAAAAAACCACATTATACAATGACATCCACAATATAAAATAAACAAAGACCA
>CAJDWB010000181.1_pt1 | contig 14812 bp, 18 predicted proteins | sample 7391501 | NCBI WGS metagenome assembly CAJDWB01 (sample SAMEA7055733, study PRJEB34461) | soil metagenome | biome: terrestrial ecosystem; feature: Peninsula; material: soil | place: Antarctica | collected 2016 | reverse complement strand
AATTTGTTGCTATTTTAGATGAGTTTGTAGATACACATTATTCTTAGCACTCGTTACTATTAAGCTAAAATAATCAGTTAGCATGATTTGGAAAAGTGGCTATTTCTTTAATGCCCTATACAGTAGATAAATAGTAATTATACCACTGGCCAATACCGCATTACTTACCTCTGATAACCAGCCGGGTCGAGAATCCAGAGTATAAAGCAATGCAGTGGCAATTAAACCACCAGCAGCTAAGATCGTGAATTTTTGTTGTTGCTGTGTCTTTTGGTGTAAGCGTTTTTGTGCGGCCTGTTCAAATTTTAAATGACGTGGTAAAGGTTTGACTTGTTGCGACAAAAGCTGATGAAGCAACATCGGTGTTTCAGCGGCTTGTTCAATCCATTTTGGTAGATTTTCCTTAAACTTATCGATTGCATTTTTGGGGCCATAATATTGGCGCATAATATCGCGCAAAATGGGCTCTGAAGTTTTCCAGACATCCAATTGTGGATAAAGCTGACGACCTAAGCCTTCGATATTAAGTAGAGTTTTTTGTAATAGGATAAGTTCCGGCTGGATAATTAACTTAAAGCGCTTGGCCATTTGAAAGGTTTTCAACATCACTTCACCAAATGAGATTTCTTCAATGGGTCGTGCTAAGTAAGGTTCACAGATGGTACGTGTGGCTGATTCTAGATCTTCTAAGTTGGTATCGGCGGGTACCCAGCCGGACTCAATATGCAGCTCAGCAATACGGCGATAATCCTGTTGAAAAAAAGCCATGAAATTATTTGCTAAATCAACACGATGACCTTTCGGTAAGGAGCCACATATACCAAAATCCAGGAGCATAATTTGTGGGTCTTCAGGGTCTTCAGGGTTGATAAAAATATTACCCGGATGCATATCTGCATGGAAGAAATTATCACGGAATACTTGAGTGTAGAAAATTTTAATGCCCTTTTTGGCTAAGTTTTCTCGGTTAATGCCGGCAGCATCCAATGCGGCAAAATCCTTAATAGAAATGCCGTGAACACGTTCTTGTACCATGACCTTTTGTTTACTGTAATCCCAGTAGATTTTAGGGATATAGATATCTTTCGAGTTGCGGAAATTTTTACCCAATAAAGAGGCGTTTGCAGCTTCTCTTTGTAAATCTAATTCATCGTAAATGGTTTTTTCAAATTCGGCGACAATTTCACTGGGATTGACTTGTACACCCGGATCAAGATGACGTTCTGCCAATGCAGCTAGGGTATGCATCAGGTGTACATCGCGTTCAATCTTGCGACGGATCCCAGGGCGCAAAATTTTTATAACGACGGCATCACCGTTGTTTAAGGTGGCCGCGTGCACCTGGGCTATTGAGGCTGACGCCAAGGGTTTCTCATCAATCTGTTGAAAATTACTAAGTAATTCAGCGTCTAGTTGATTTTCGATAACAGTTTTGGCTTGCTGCCAGGTAATAGGTTCTACATCATCTTGTAATTTACCCAAAGCCTCAGCAATATGCGCAGGAATCAGATCAGGTCGAGTTGATAAGGTTTGGCCTAATTTTATGAATATTGGCCCTAAATCCTCTAATGCGCGACGTACTCGTTCACCTTCGGTCATATCCTTTAAACCAGATTTACCGAAAGGTGCCAGAATATTAACCAAATTAAAAAAGCCAAAACCATGGCCATTAAGCAAAGAAGGTATTCGGTAGGCTGCTAAGGTGTGACTGATTTTAATAAGTCTGAACAGTCTCATGACTTATTCTGGTTAACGTGTTGTTGAAATTTACGTTCCACTCGTACCAAGTCAGCCTGTAAATCATCCACCTCGTCGAGAAACTCATCCATTTCTACCTTGGCAATTAAGCTGCGATCTTCATGGACTAAAAAATCCTTAAAGCTGTGTAATAAACTGTTACCCAAACGTTCAGCCTGATTACGGAGTCCGGCTAGAGCGCTGGCCATATGATAGCCCGGAGTTTCACCAAAAGTCGCACATAAGGCTTCTTCGGTATCGGGATTGAGATTCTTTAAAAAATCAGCAATAAATTGGCCTAAGCTGGCATCACCGTTAATGGCGACACTGTCTAGACCACTGATATGCTGACTGGTAGCCATGGCAAATAGCGAGGAGGGCTTGCCACGGATAGTGGTATCGGCTTCTCGATCGCTATCGGCACTGACCTTAATATGATCGCTTTCAATATTTAACCATAAGTGTAAAGCAATAGGCTGAATTTCTAAGTGGACTGTTTTACCTATATGAGGTTTAAGCTTGGCGAGCGATTTGGGGTCGTATTTAATGGCTTGGTTTATGGCTTTATCAAGCATAAAAGCGGATGGTGATAATTTAGTTTGGCTCATAGCTTGTTTATATTTTATAGCCACTGTGGATCGCCACAATGCCACCGGTTAAGTTTTGATAACGGCACATCGCCATTCCGGCTTGTTCAAACATAGATTGTAGTTGTTGTTGGTCTGGGTGCTTTTCAATTGATTCCACTAAATATTGGTAGGAATCACGATCACCAGTCACCATCTGGCCAATTTCTGGTAATAATTTAAAAGAATACAGATTGTATAATTTTTTTAAGATAGGCTGACTGACTTTTGAAAACTCTAAAACCATGGCTTTACCGCCGGGTTTGAGAACGCGATGTATTTCATTTAATGCTTGCTGCTTATCCGTTACATTTCGTAAACCAAACGCCATAGTCACCGCATCGAAGGTATTATCTTCGCAAGGCAGATTTTCAGCATCCATTTTTTGACAGCTAAAGCGACCGTAAAAGCCGGCATCAATGAGCCGAGATTCACCAATATCCAACATCGCTTGATTGATATCTCCGACCACTACACGTCCATCGGCACCAATCCGTGGAATTATCAATTTGGCAATATCTCCGGTACCACCGGCTAAATCCAATACCTGATGACCTTTGGCAAAACCGCCAATGGCCACAAAATGCCGTTTCCATAGCCGGTGAATTCCACCGGACATCAGGTCATTCATTAAATCATAACGGCTGGCAACCGAAGTAAATACCTGTTCAACCAAAGGTTGTTTATCTTGTTTGGCAACTTGGCGAAAACCAAAGTCGGTAGTTTCATGTGTCATCGGATTCTCCTGAAGGTAGTTCTTCATTATTCAACAGGCAGCGTTTAAGTCGAATTAATGCGGAAATATCTTCATCGCCATAACCGGCTTCAACCAAACGTCGATAGTCTGCAATACTGTCGTTAATTAAGGGTAACTCAGCATCCATTTCATCCAGTGTACTTTGACAGATGTGTAAGTCTTTCAACAGTAAATGTAATTTAAAACCAATTTTAAACTCATCTTTAATCATGGTACTGCCACGATTTTCCAAAAACCAATTGCCGGCTGCCCCGGCGCTTAATACTTCCACCACTTTAGCTGTATCTAGTTTACACTGTTCTGCCACTGCCAATGACGAGCAAACAGCTTGAGCGATACCAGCGACCATGACTTGGTTAACAGCTTTGGTGGCTTGACCTTGACCGACCTTACCCATATGGGTGATTTGGCTACCTAAGGCAGAAAACACATCGGTGGCTCTTTTATAACTATCGCGTGGACCGCCGACCATGATAGATAGCGAGCCTTTTTTAGCGCCTTCAACACCACCGGATACTGGTGCATCTAAAAAGCAAACACCGACACTCGCCAGATCATCACTAATAGAGCGAGCAGTTTGGGGTGATACTGTCGAGCAATCAATGACCACAGATCCGGGTTTCATAAAAGGTGTAATTTCTTTGATAACCGCTTTCAGATCATCATCTGCCGATACACAAATTAGAAAGGTATCGGCCGAGCCAATGAGCATTTCATCAGTCTCAAAAGGCGTAAGATTTAATTCTTTTTGCATGGCTTGGGTTTTACCCAATGTGCGGTTTTTAACACCGATCAATAGACCCTGCTTATGGAGATTACGAGCCATGGGACGGCCCATTGCGCCCAGACCGTAAAGCACCACTTGGTGAAGTTTAGCATCACTCATTAAGTGTTGTTTTCCTTGATTTAAAGGTCGATATTATAACCGAAGCCCAATTTATTATCTGGGCTTTACTCAGTTGATAATGGATTATTAATATTCCGGTAATGCGGTAATATATAATTCAACACGTCTGTTCTGGGCGCGACCCGCAGGGGTGTTGTTATCGGCTATCGGTTGATTTTCGCCCATGCCGAGTATTGCTAAGCGGGCACCTGGAATTCCTTGGCTTTCTAAGTATGAAGCAACACTGTTAGCCCGTCGTTGTGATAAAGACATATTGTAGCTGTCATTACCGGTAGAGTCGGTATGACCGATAACATCTAACTGGGTATCTTTGTATTTATAAAGAAAAATTATTCTTAATCAAATACTCATCGGTATTGAAGGTAATGTTGCTAGGCATAACCAATTGGATTTGATCGCCATCTCGCACTACGCGGACACCTGAGCCTTCTAGTTCACGGCGTAATTCAGATTCTTGGTGGTCCATATAAGCACCAATACTGGCACCAATAGCGCCACAACCAGCTGCAGCATTACGAGCGGATGTAGAGTTTCGGGTGGCACCAATCAAGCCGCAGACTACCGCGCCGGCGGCCCCGTATTTCACACTTTTACGGACTTTTTGTTCACCGGTGTATGGGTCATTGGTGGTACATGCAGCCATTAATAAGCCCAATATGGCGAGAATAATTATTTTTTTCATGGTCTTTTCCTTTTAGTTAAAAATGAACTCTACTTAATCTTATTATAGATTTTTAGAAGTGTTTTTTGGTTGTCTTTGTACATTCAGCAATGGTCTGATTTCTGACATTGGGATACCTTGGGTATATTTAAGGTAGAAGAACTTTTGGAACAAATCTTCTTTTTCGATTATTATACTGTGAAAAGCTTGCTGGTACTCTTCACGTTTAATAGAGGTCCATTCAGTCGTGTCCACGATCGCATTGGGGTCCTTATAGCTAATCTCTTGTACCAGTGTTTGAGCTAGTGATAAAGGCGCATCCAGCGGAAAGCGCAATACATATTTACCACTATCGTCTAATAAGACCTGTAGCTGGCAGTATGGTTTAAAGCCGTGGTATTCATTGTTATTCTTGGTGCTTTGTTTGAGGAAAACCAAATAACGTTGACCTTCATCCTCGCGGTCAGGATAATAACATTGATGTTCATCAAAGCCTTTGGCGCTGACAATTAGTAAATCATTTTTATCAGTACCTTTATAGGGTACATGAACCGTCAAAAAGGCTTGTCCTTGGCTATTGAGCTCGCGGGTTTTTTGGTAATCTACATTAACCACTTGTGCTACTGCTACCACATCGGCCCATTCTGCGGCTTCTGACAGTGATTCAAAAGTAATCGGCTCAGGCATTTGGTAATCAAATGTAAAGGCATCATTGGCTTCGGGCAATAAATTTTGTCCGTTTGAAGTGGTTACGATAAGCAAGAAAGTGACTGTTAAAGTTATTATAAATGATTGTCTCATATTAATTAATTTTTATGGTTGCAATAGATTGTCCTAATTTGACAGCACTACCGGCTTTCAGTTCGGGGTCAAATTCGATGCTATTAGGCGGAAACAATAAAATAATGGTCGAACCCATATTAAACCTTCCCATTTCATCACCCTTAACGTAATCAACCTTACCTTGTGGTTTTATATCCGTAACCTGACTGGCGTATGGCGGTGTTATTACGCCATTACTAATGGTCTCCATACTGGAAACAAAAATAGCACCCACATAAACATAAGCTACTGAACCTAGTGTAGTGGATAAGTGATTAATAATTCGTTCATTGCGAGCAAATAAACGTGGAACCTGTTGCACGGTCCACTCAGCAACACTAAATAAACGGCCAGGCACATGGCGCATGTTTTTTAGGGTGCAATCAAGCGGTGCATGCATCCGATGATAGTCTTTGGGTGATAAATAAATGGTGATGAATTGACCGTCGCGGTAATCGCTGTCTATTTCGGTGGCAAGCAGTTCCTTAACGCTGTATTGATGATTCTTGGCTTGAAAGATACGACCTTCTTTAATACTTCCCAATTGGGAAACTATACCATCAACAGGAGCTATGATGGATTTATTATGACCGTCAATCGGTCGCACCTCTGATTTAAGTGCCCGGGTAAAAAAAGCATTAAAATGCGGATAATCATCAAAGTTCTGGCTGGCGGCTTCGGTTAGATTAATATTAAATCGCTTGACCATCATTTTAATAGTCCAGTTTTTAATAGGTCGATAACGAATTCGCATCAGGTGGTACATCAGTCGTGATAATAGCCGATGCGGTAAAATATACTGTAGCAGAAGAGAGATTTTTTGCATGGTTACTCCATTAATTCGATTAAATCGGCGGTAATCACATCCACCTCATGTGGAGTGGTAAAGATACCGATGCGATCGGCACTTTCATTGAGTACAAACCATGCTGCCGTGTGGTCGACATTATAAACTTGTGCACCCGGTTCATGTTTCTCAACCATAAAAGCGACACCCAACTGAGCGGCCAGTTTTTGTAAGTTTTCAGGGGTAGCTGTTAAGGCTTTGAATTCAGGGTTAAAATAACCAATATATTGTTTTAGATTTTCTGCCGTATCTCTTTCAGGGTCAACAGAAATAAATACAAATTGCGGGGGTATATGACCTGTTGCTGTTAATTTTTTATTAATTTTTTGCATATCCAATAAAGTAGTTGGACAAATATCTGGACAGTTAGTAAAGCCGAAAAATACCACCGAGTAATTTCCTTTGAGTGATTGAAAGACAGTTTCTTCACCATTTTTGTTAATCATATTAACAGATTCAATACCCAATGGTTGCGGAAATACTTTTAAGGCCTGAAATGTTTTTTCTTGTAAAGTATCAGTCTGCTCTGATTGACAGCTGATTAACAAGAAAGACAATGACATAAGTAAAAGTGTACGCATTATTTTAAGTCTCCTTAATGAAATCCTTTCCTGGTCATTCGCTGTCAAAGACAACAACAGGAAACATAGGGTGTTCTTGGAATAGTTTTTCGTTGCTATTCGAAATCAAAGTAGGCATTGTAGTATGTTTTTTCAAATGTGGGTAATTCAAGCATGCTGCTGAAAGATTTATTTACTGAACTCACCTCCCAATTATCCGCTACCGAAGTGTTTTTCGGCCACGGTACTGCTTTCGCTGAAGATGAGATTGTTTTATTATTGATGGCAGTTTTATCGGTCGATTTTGAGACCTTAAATACAATAGCTAATGAGTCGATATCTAAAGACCATGTCAATCGGGCGAAGCAGCTATTACATCAACGTATCGACAGCCGAAAGCCCATGGCTTATATCATTGGCTTTTCCGTGTTTGCTGGACTCCAGTTTACGGTTGATGAACGGGTGTTGATTCCACGCTCCCCTTTTGCTGAGCTCATTGACAGGCGTTTTGACTTGCTCAAACCAATAGGGCCACTTTGGATTTAATGGCTCGAACCACTTTAATAGAGTCTGACCTATGGTCAGAAATTAGTCAAAAATATGACCTGATTGTCACCAATCCGCCTTATGTCAGTGCTGCAGAGCACCAGGATTTACCAGAAGAATTTAGTCATGAGCCCGCTTTGGCTTTAGTGAGTGCTGCTGAAGGCTTGTTTATCCCAGTGGCTATTTTAGCGCAGGCTGCTGATTATTTAACCGCTGATGGTCACTTATTTCTGGAAGTGGGCTATAACGATCATCTGTTACAAGCACAATTTGCCGAAGTCGACTTTAATTGGCTTTCTTTTGACCATGGTGGACAAGGAATATGTGTTTTTAATCGTCAAGATTTGCTAAAGTACCAAACTCTTTTCAAGACATTCCTAGAGTCACATGTCGCATAATACCTTCGGTAAAAACTTGAAGTTCACTTCGTTTGGGGAGTCTCACGGGACTACAATTGGCTGTGTGCTAGATGGTTTTCCTCCGGGCATGCCGATTACGGCCGATGAAATTAAAAATGAGTTAATTCTACTCTGATATTGCCAAACAAATACGCCCGGGTCATGGCGATTACAGTTATTGGAAAAAGTACGGTATTCGTGATTACCGCGGTGGCGGGCGTTCATCGGCTAGAGAAACTACCATGCGGGTGGCTGCCGGTGCTTTGGCAAAAAAATGGCTACGCCAACATTATGATATAGAAATCACTGCTTGGTTATCTCAATTAGGTTCAATTAAGTTAGCTGCCGGCGATTTAAGTAAAATTGATGACAGTCCGTTTTTTACTGGCGAAATACATCGGGTTCCGGAATTAGAGGATTACATGCACAAATTGCGTAAATCCGGTGACTCGGTTGGCGCTGCCATCAGTGCGAAAGCGATTAACGTGCCAGCGGGCTGGGGCGAGCCTGTTTATGGAAAATTAGATGCGGAACTGGCTTTAGCCATGATGAGCATCAATGCCACGAAAGGCGTTGAAATTGGCGCCGGTTTTGAGGCAGTGGCACAAGCTGGTAGTGTCCATCGTGATGAAATTATTGCCGGTGAATTCCAAAGTAATCATGCCGGTGGTATCTTGGCCGGTATTTCTACCGGCCAGGATATTACACTCAAGGTGGCCTTTAAACCCACTTCATCTTTGCGCCTGCCAGCACAGAGTATTGATGAGAACAATCAGCCCATTACTATTATAACCAAAGGCCGTCACGATCCATGTGTCGGTATTCGAGCAGCACCTATTGTCGAGGCCATGTTGGCATTGGTGCTGATGGATCATTGTTTAAGACATAATGCGCAAACGCAAAGCGACCGCAAACACTTTTAAGACCAAACTATAGAGATATAAATATATGGATAAGCAAATAAATGTAGCAGTGGTTGGTGCCACTGGTGCGGTGGGTAAAGTCATCATTGAATTACTGGAATCCCGTGATTTTCCGATTAATAAACTGAGTTTATTAGCCAGTGCTAACAGTGCCGGTGAAACCGTACTGTTTAAAAAGCAATCTATAACGGTCAAGTTATTAGATGATTTTGATTTTGCTGACACCGATATTGCTTTTTTTACAGCTGGTGGCGCTGTTTCAGCCAAATATGCAACACGGGCAACAGACAAAAAATGTATCGTTATTGATAATACTTCTTATTTTCGCAATGAAGAAGATGTCCCGTTAGTGGTGCCAGAAGTCAATGGAGCTGAACTGAATAAGTATCGGGATACCTATATTATAGCTAATCCCAATTGTTCAACCATTCAGATGGTAATGGCCCTGGCACCGATTCACCAAGCGGTCGGTATAGAGCGTATTAATGTGGCAACTTATCAATCGGTTTCCGGTGCCGGGCAAAAGGGTATTGATGAATTGGCTTTACAAACCCGCAGTCTGCTGAACTTTAAACCACTGCAGAAACAGGTTTTTTCTGATCAGATTGCCTTTAATGTTTTGCCGCATATTGATGATTTCCAGGATAACGGTTATACCCGTGAGGAAATGAAAATGGTCTGGGAGACGCAGAAAATATTTGGTGACCGCAGTATTCAAGTGAACCCGACTTGTGTGCGTGTACCGGTATTTTACGGTCATGCCGAAGCTGTTCATATAGAAACTCGTGATAAAATTACCGCCCAAGAAGCGAGAAGACTTTTAGAGGATACGCCGGGAATCAAGGTTATTGATAACCCGAAAAAGTTAAGTTATCCATCTCCGGCAGTAACCGCTGCTGGGAATGATTCGGTGTATGTAGGACGAATTCGCGAGGATATTTCCTATCCAAATGGCTTAAATCTTTGGATTGTGGCCGATAATATTCGCAAAGGTGCAGCCTTAAATAGTGTACAAATTGCTGAATCTTTATTAAAAATACTGGATAAAAGAATAGCTTAGCGGTTATTTTTTAGTTAAATTCTTGTCAATCTATTGTAGAATTAGTTACTATCAACATAGCAACTAAAATTTAACAACATCAAATACAGCACTCGTGAGCAAATTATGAAGCATAAATTGATTTTATTGGCATTGGTATTTAGTCTGGTTATCGTGTCACAAGACTCTCAATCCTTAGGGATGGGGAAAATTAATGTTAACTCCGCGTTGGACGAACCTCTAAATGCGACCATAAATATTATGGCCAATGAAAATGAGCCAATTGATCAGGTTTTGGTGGTTTTAGCCAGTAGTGCCGATTATAAAAAAGTTGGTTTAGATAAATCATTTGTCCCCGGTAATATTTTAGTGTCGGTGGATGAAGCCAATCCTTATCAAATCAATGTCACTTCAAATGGGCCTGTTTCTGAACCTATTGTTAGTTTATTATTAGACGTCACTTGGCCCAATGGTCGTATCTTGCGTGAGTTTACTCTGTTATTGGATCCACCTACTTATCAGGCCGGTACCAGCAGTTTTATTGAAATGGCTCCAATTACTGGCAGTGAGTCGATTGCTGATACAGAGATCTATATTGCTGATGAACCAGTTGTAAGTGATGCTGAAACAGTACAAAGCGATGCTATCCCACCGGTTAGTACTGATTTGAATCAAATGCAAGAATCTATGGCTCAGGCTGAAGTTATTGCTGAGTCAACACCGGACACATTTACCGAATCATCCAGTCCGGTACGTCAAAGCCAAAATACTGGTGAGGTTTATGTCAACGCCGGCGATACTTTGTGGCGAATTGCCAACCAAAATCGGTCAGCTGATGTCACGACCCATCAAATGATGATGGCTATTTATGAAATTAACCCGCAGGCATTTCACAATAATAATATCAACCAAATGCTCAAAGACAGTACCTTAATAATGCCGAGCTCGGATCAAGTAGAGGCTATTAGCTACAATGAAGCTTTAGCAGAAGTAAAAGCTCAGAACGATTCTTGGGCGGCTGAACAGCCAATACGCCTGATTATGGTGTGCAATTAAGTGGCGGTGATGGTAATGAGGCGGACAGCGAGCAAACTGAAGGCGAGGAAGTAATCGCTGGAAGTAGTGAAATGGACGAAGTGGATGCTTATAACGCCAGTAGTGAGAACCAAGAACTTAAATCACGGGTCTCTGAGTTAGAAAGTATTGTCGGTGAACAACAGGCTGCCCTGCTACTTGAAGATGATGGTTTGGCAAATTTAGAAAAACAACTTGGTGAAGTGGATAGTTCTGACACCCTGACGGAAGGTGATTTAGATCAAGTAGATGGTTACGATGATTTTGCCGAGGAATCGGATATAGACCAGTCACTTGCCGATGATAAGTCGGTTGATGATGTCTGGAATAGTGCGGATACAGTTGCTGAAGATGATACCGATGCGGGTATGTATGATGATAACGTTGATGCAGTTGTTGAGGATTTAGCAGCTGTAGACGAGTCATCGAATATTACCAAGATAGAACCCGTTAAACCTGTGGCACCAGCCGATCAGCCTTGGTACAGCCAAGCCATGGACTGGCTTATGACTAATATATTATGGGTTATAATTGGGCTAGTGGTATTGTTGGTATTGGTACTGATCCCAAGGTTTTTCAATCGCAGTGAAGAAGTAGCCGATGGAGGCAGCTTCCTAGATGATATTAAATCATCGCGTCGTAATGAAACAGATGATATAGAAGAAGCGGATGATGCAGAAGAAGCAGATGGTTTCATGGCTGAAGATGATAAAACCGTTATAACCAAGGCGGTATCAGCAGATGAAGTTGATGTTGAGTCAGAAGATTATGATGTCGATTTTGATACATCCATTTCTGAAAGTGAAGACGATGACGATGATGTTCTGGCGAATTTAGATAGCTCCTTAAGATTTGGTGAAGATAGAAAAACCAATGAAGATGATGAAGATGTATTTAATTTTGACTTTGATGATGATAAAGATGACGTTGTAGAAGTTACGGTTACTGACTCTGAAGATGATGCAGACGATAGTTTTGTAGATGGAACACCTACTAAACAATATGATCCAAGACCTTTTATGGTAGCTGATGATGTCACTAAAGATGATTCAGACGATGATGATAAATTCTCTCTGGATGATTTAGAAGATTTAGATGAAACTGACAGTGAACTTGATGATGATTTTGATGGAACCTTTGATTTAGAGGACGAATTAGAAGAGTTAATTAAAGATGATACTGATAAGATAAAATTATCGTCGGCTGATGAAGATACTGTATTTGACGAAGATGATTTTCTGAGCGAATTCGATGATTTAGAGTCGTTAGATGATGATTTAGCTGATACATTAACCACTGAAAGTGCAATTGATGATGAGTCTACAGAGAGTACTTTTGATGATATCTTAAGTCTTGACGATCAAGATGAAGATGAAGAAGGAACCGCTGCTTTTGGTGCTGATGAGGACGATGAGGTGAATGAATCAATTGATTTAGGCTTAGATGATTTAATGGGTGATGGTGATGTTATTGAAACTAAAATGGATTTAGCCAAAGCTTATATTGAAATGGGTGACACTGAAGGCGCTAAAAATTTATTGGCTGAAGTGGTTTCAGAAGGTGATGCTGATCAGGTCAATATCGCTAAAAAGCTGTTAGACGAAATGTAATAATCGCAGCCGGTTGTTAGTTAACTGATAACCGGCATTGATTTTTATGATGCGAATTGCCTGCGGTATTGAATATGACGGTGCGCCCTTTTACGGTTTTCAGAGACAAAGACAAGAGCCAACAGTTCAGCAATGTTTAGAACAAGCCATTGCTAAAGTGGCGAACCAGCCGATAACCGTATTCTGCTGTGGACGGACTGATACTGGTGTGAGTGCGGCTGAGCAAGTTATTCACTTTGACACGGATGCGATTAGAACGGCACAGCAATGGACGATGGGCATTAACAGCTCCTTGCATAAAGCCATTTCTGTACTTTGGGTCAAACCGGTCAGTGATGATTTTCATGCGCGAGCTTAATCATAAATTAATGGATCAGGCTATACAGTGCTTAATCGGTTGTCATGATTTCAGTGCTTTTCGTTCCAGCCAGTGCCAATCTAAACAACCTATCAAAACCATTATCCATGCTGCAGTTAAACGTAATGGCGATATAATTACTATTGAACTGAGGGCGTCGGGGTTTTTGCACCACATGATTCGCAATATAGCCGGAAGCCTTATTGCCATAGGTAAAGGTGAACAGCCTGTTAGTTGGATGAATGAGGTGCTGTTAAGCAAAGATCGCTGCCAAGCGGGAACAACAGCGACCCCTAATGGATTGCGATTTATGCACGCTGAGTACCCTGAGAAATTTGATTTACCCAACCGAATTTGTTTATGAAAGTGAAATTTTGTGGTCTACGTACGGCTGAAGACGTTAAACGGGCTGCTGAATTTGGCTGTGACGCCGTTGGTTTTGTGTTTGTAACAGACAGTAAGCGGTATGTGACCATAGAGCAGGCTATACCGCTAATCGAACTCGCACAGCAACTGGGTTTGTTAACAGTGGCATTGGTGGCCAATGCCGAAGTAAATGAAATTAATGACATTATCCAATACGTGCAACCAGATGTAATACAGTTTCACGGCTTTGAGGATGCTGATTTTTGTGAGCAATTTAATCACCGTTACTGGAAAGCCATTCCGATGCTTAATAAGCCGGATTGGCAGATAACTATAAAGGAATATAAGTACGCTGAGAAGTTTTTGTTAGACAACTATGGAGATAAGCAAAGTGGTGGATCTGGTAGAGCATTTACATGGTTTCGGTTTCCTGATTCTGGATTAAATCAATTAATATTAGCCGGTGGATTGCAGGCTAAAAATATTAACCAGGCTATTGCAGAAACAGGTACTAAATATATTGATATCAGCAGTGGTATCGAAGCAACGCCTGGCGTAAAATCCCATGCGAAAATGCAGCATATAATGCAATTAGTAGCCAACCTTAAGTAATATAAACATGACTGAAAAGAAAAATAACTTACCTGATGAACATGGGCATTTTGGCCAATTTGGTGGGAATTTTGCCGCTGAAACACTTTTTCATTGTTTAGAAGAATTGAAATCAGCTTATGCACGATTAAAATCTGATCCTGAATTCCAGCGAGAATTTCAACAAGATTTAGCAGACTTTGTTGGTAGGCCTTCTCCCCTGTATTTAGCAGAGCGCCTAACAGCACAACAAAATGGTGCCCAGATTTGGTTAAAACGCGAAGATTTAAACCACACCGGTGCCCATAAAATTAACAATACAGTGGGTCAAATATTACTGGCGAAAGCCATGGGTAAAAAACGCATCATCGCTGAAACAGGTGCCGGTCAACACGGTGTTGCTACGGCTACAGTGGCTGCGCGTATGGGACTTGAATGTGTGGTTTATATGGGATCAGTTGATATGAAGCGTCAAGCTATCAATGTCTATCGCATGAAACTATTAGGTGCCGAAGTACGGGCAGTTGAATCCGGTTCAAAAACACTGAAAGATGCCCTCAATGAAGCGATGCGAGATTGGGTTGCGCATGTGGATGACACCTTTTATATCATTGGCACAGTCGCAGGGCCGGCTCCTTATCCTGAAATGGTGCGGAATTTTAACGCAGTTATCGGTCAAGAAGTCCGTAAACAAAGTGTCGAAAAAATAGGTCGTTTCCCAGATGCTTTAGTGGCTTGTGTTGGTGGTGGTTCTAATGCTATGGGTTTGTTTTACCCTTTTATTGAAGATACGGAAGTTAAAATGTTTGGGGTAGAAGCCGGTGGTAAAGGTTTGGAAAGTGGTCAACATGCCGCTTCAATCAACGCCGGTAAAGTAGGTGTGTTACACGGCAATCGTACCTATGTTATGAGCGATGATTTTGGCCAAGTGATAGAAACCCACTCAATTTCGGCCGGCCTAGATTATCCCGGTGTCGGCCCTGAGCATGC
>CAJDWB010000003.1_pt1 | contig 15053 bp, 13 predicted proteins | sample 7391501 | NCBI WGS metagenome assembly CAJDWB01 (sample SAMEA7055733, study PRJEB34461) | soil metagenome | biome: terrestrial ecosystem; feature: Peninsula; material: soil | place: Antarctica | collected 2016 | reverse complement strand
AGGCTAAGGTTTTGTCTTTACTGGTTAGCACTTTTTGTTCGAATACTTTTAATTCTGGAGTTGTATATCGTTCAACGGCTTTTAGGGTTTGTCGACGAATATAATGTTCGGGGGCTTTATCTGCATGGATTTTTGAAATTTCTATATAATAACCATGGACTCGGTTATATCCGACTTTGAGTCCATTAATTCCTGAGTTTTGTTGTTCTTGTTGTTCAAAATTCAGCATATACTGACCGGCATCGGTACTGATTTCTCTCAACTCATCTAACTGGTCATCATAACCATTGGCTATGACGCCACCGTCTCTGATGATAACCGGCGGGTTGTCTTTAACCGCCTTTTGAATATGTGCAATGACGTGTTCATGGGTTTCAAGTTTATCAGCTTGAGCGATAAGTCTATTATTACCGCTCTTTACTAACAGAGATTGAAGCATATGCGTGGCTTGTAACGATGTTTTCAAAGCGACCAAGTCACGTGGCCGTGCAGTTAATAAACTAATACGAGAAACAATACGTTCCAAATCCGCAATTTCTTTTAAATGATTTGTACAATCTTGATAGATGCCGGCGTGTAATAACGCCTCAATAAAATCGAGTCGTTGTTCTAATTGCTGATTATCACGTAAAGGTTGCTTAATATGACGTCTTAATTTTCGTGAACCCATGGCAGTACTACAATGGTCTAAGAAACCGCATAAAGTTAGTTCATCTTTGTTATCGGGATGATAATCAATCTCTAAATTTTTACGAGATTGAGCATCAAGATGTAAGTAATCATCCAACTGCTCAACACGAACTGGTTTTAAATGCTGTAAATTAACTTTTTGGGTATGTTCAATGTATTGCAATAAGGCACCGGCTGCCGGCAATACCAAGTCCTCATTAGTAATATCGAAACCACTTAAATCATGCACTTTATACAGTGATGTCAGTAGGTGAAAAGCACTTTCAGTATCAAAGTCCCAGGGGGGGCGGAATTGTACATTATGGGCAGTTAAGAGATTGCGTAAATCGCTGTTTTCGGGAACCAACAATTCACTGGGTTTAAGTCGATCCAATTGTGCCAGTAAAGTGTCTTCATCGACTATTCTTTGTACATAAAAATCACCACTACCCATAGAAAGGTAGGCCAAAGCAAACTGTTTCTTTTGAGCATAGACAGCAGCTAATAGGTTGTCCTGACGGGCATCCAATAAAGCTTCTTCAGTAACAGTACCGGGGGTAAGAATACGGACCACTTCGCGTTTAACTGGTCCTTTAGATGCCGGATCAGCGGCTTCCATTTGTTCGCAAATAGCAACCGATAGACCTTGTTTAACTAATTTGGCTAAATAGTTATCTGCCGCATGATAGGGAATACCGGCCATTGGAATCGGTTGGCCACCAGATTTACCACGTTGCGTGAGGGTAATGTCCAGTAATTGCGATGCTTTTTTGGCATCATCAAAAAATAATTCGTAGAAATCTCCCATTCGATAAAACAACAGCATATCTTTATAGTCTGCCTTTATCCTTAAAAACTGTTGCATCATTGGGGTATGTTCCTGGTTCATGCCTGTCCGTTTATAGATAATCAAAGAGTTGGTTATTCTATCAAACCCTGAGTACAAATTAGCGACAATCAGTTAACTAAAGCGTCGAGCTAATCGGTTAAAATAATAGTTTCCACTATATAGTAGAGGTCTTTCCATGATAGTACCTTTAAAGTTACACCAAGTGGCTGCCATTGATTTACTGGCGAAACCTGAGGTTTCTGATCAAATTACAATTAATTCTCCGGCATTATCTGTATTTACCGACTTTAAACAACATTATCCTTTTGATTTAAATCATACAACAACAGCCAAAGAAGCCCAGTTTATTATGTCAAAAGCCAATGCTCGATTACGATTTCTGGTTGATGATGACGGCATCTTTATAGGGGTTGTGACCTTAGATGATTTAAGTGAGCAAAAAATAATCCAGAAAATGGCTTCAAAAAAGCATGAAACTGATGTTTTAGTGACCGAATTCATGCAATCGCGTCAACAACTTCGGGCCTTTGATTATTCTGAGTTAAGCCAAGCGAAAATTATTGATGTGATTGAAACACTTAAAACTGAGCATCAGAAACACTGTCTGGTAATTGACCAACATAACCACGAGATTCGGGGTATCATCTCCGGTAGTGATATTGGCCGTAAATTAGACATGCCAATTACCATTAATCGAGAATCAACTTTTGTAGACATTGCCCAAGCTATCCTCAAAGGTCAGACTTAAAACTATTTTTTAGTTGGTCTTTCTCACTTTTTGCGAAATACATCGATAAAATAGAAGTCATGTAAGAAAAAATAGACATGTATTTATGGCTTATTCGATTTTTTTCTCAGCTGATAACTGCGATAATGGGTCGTAAGAATGATTGCACAAACACAAATTACGGAGTAAATAATGGATGACAATAAAAAGAAAGCCCTGGCCGCTGCTTTGGGACAAATTGACAAGCAATTCGGTAAAGGTTCCATCATGCGTATGGGTGATAATCTGGCATTAACCACAGATGTTTATTCAACCGGTTCGTTGGGATTGGATGTGGCTTTAGGTATTGGTGGCTTGCCACGTGGTCGAGTGGTCGAAATTTACGGACCTGAATCAAGTGGTAAAACAACTTTAACCTTGCATGCTGTGGCTGAATGTCAGAAAAAAGGTGGTACCGCGGCTTTTATTGATGCCGAACATGCCTTGGATCCCGGCTATGCGGCAAAATTAGGTGTTAATATTGATGATTTATTGGTTTCTCAACCGAATACCGGTGAAGAGTCTTTAGAAATATGTGATATGTTGGTGCGTTCGGGTGCTGTTGATTTGGTGGTTATTGACTCAGTGGCTGCATTAACACCCAAAGCAGAAATTGAAGGTGATATGGGTGATTCTCATATGGGCTTACAAGCTCGTTTAATGTCACAAGCTTTGAGAAAACTAACGGCCAATATTAAGCGTACTAATTGTATGGTAATTTTCATTAACCAGATACGTATGAAAATTGGTGTTATGTTTGGTAGTCCTGAAACCACAACTGGTGGCAATGCCCTGAAATTTTATTCTTCAGTTCGTTTGGACATTCGTCGCATTGGAGCCATTAAAAAAGGCGATGAAGTGATTGGTAATGACACCCGAGTGAAAGTCGTTAAAAATAAAATGGCCCCGCCATTTAAAGAAGCTCGGTTTGAAATTCTTTATGGTGAAGGTATTTCATTGTTAGGTGAGCTTATTGATTTAGGTGTAGCCCATGATCTAGTGACGAAAGCGGGGTCTTGGTATAGTTATGGTGATACTCGGATTGGCCAAGGGAAAGAGAACGCCAAACAATACTTTAAAGAGAATCCCAAAGAGGCGGCTGAATTAGAGCAAAGACTGCGTGATATTTTGTTACCAAAACCAGAAGTAGTAGAAAAAGCCATTGCGAAAGATGAAGAAATAAAGGCTGAAGAAAACGACGCCTAATGTCGATTGGAAAAAGTGACAATATAAAGACAAAAGCACGTGCATCTGCGATGGCCTCTTTGGCCATGCGGGAGCACAGTGCTTTTGAATTGCGTGATAAATTATTACGTAAAGAAATGCCTGAAGAAGTGGTTTTTGTACTTATCGAACAATTACAAAAAGAAAACCTGCTTAGTGATGCCCGTTTTTCCGAAGTTTATTGGCGACAACGGGCATTACGTGGTTTTGGGCCTATTAAAATAGCTTACGAACTAGAAAGAAAGGGTGTAGAAGATACGATTATTCAAAATGGTCTTGTAGAGGCTGAAGTCGATTTTGAAGATACCATACATGCTGTTTATAAAAAAAAATATGGACATGAGCCGTATGCTGACTTTGTCGAAAAAGCCAAGCGACAAAACTTTTTATACCGTCGTGGTTTTCCGGTTGAATTGATTAAACTGGTAATAAATTAGAGCCTTATGGATGTTAGTTTTGATCAGTCGTACTTATGGCACCCGTATAGCCAAATTCCCAGCGCGACCCCGGCGCTTGCGGTTATTCGTGCGGAAGGTGTTTACCTAACCTTAGCTGATGGTCGGCAATTAATCGATGGTATGGCTTCTTGGTGGGCTTGTATTCATGGTTATAATCAGCCAAAGCTTAATCAAGCGATAAAAAGCCAAGTTGATCAGATGGCCCATGTGATGTTTGGCGGCTTAACCCATGAGCCGGCAATTGAATTGGGCAAAAAGTTAGTGGCTATAACTGCCGATTCTCTGCGTTATATTTTCTATGCTGATTCGGGTTCTGTGGGCGTAGAAGTGGCGATGAAAATGGCTGCTCAATATTGTTTTGAACAGGGTTTGACTGCTAAGAATAAATTTCTGACCTTTAAGCAAGGCTATCATGGTGATACCTTTGGTGCCATGTCAGTGTGTGATCCGGTTAATGGTATGCACCACAAATTTAGCCGTTTATTACAACAACCTATTTTTATAGAATCACCTCAATGTGGTTTCTTTGATCAGTGGCATGATCATTATGTGGCGGAACTGGAAAACCACTTAAAAGCCAGCCATGAAAGTATTATTGCCGTAATTTTTGAGCCGATTGTTCAAGGTGCAGGTGGTATGCGCTTTTACCATCCAAATTATTTACAAGCGGCCAGGGATTTATGTGACCGTTACAATGTATTGCTTATATTTGATGAAATTGCCACCGGCTTTGGTCGTACCGGGAAATTATTTGCATATCAACATGCAGAAGTCGTACCGGATATTCTGATTCTTGGTAAAGCCCTAACCGGTGGTTATATGTCTTTAGCGGCAGTTTTAACTTGTGAAAAAGTTGCCCATGGAATAGATCAACCCTTTATGCATGGACCGACCTTTATGGCTAATCCCTTGGCTTGTCGCGTAGCTGCTGCCAGTATCAATTTATTATTAGAAAGCCCATGGCAGAATCGTATTAAAGCGATTGAGCAGCAATTGCAAACACAATTGGCAGAATGCGCTAATTATCCTGCAGTCAAAGCAGTTCGAGTATTGGGTGCCATTGGTGTTATTGAATTAAATCAAAATCCTGATTGGTTGCCAATTCAGCAGCGGTTAGTTGATGCTGGTGTTTGGTTGCGTCCTTTTAAGAATTTGCTTTATTTGATGCCGCCTTATATCATAACAAAAGAGCAGTTAACGCAAATTACCACCGCCATGAGTGACACTTTAAGAGCTATTAAATGATTATTTTACTGTCGCCTTCCAAAGGCCAAAATTTCGAACAAACTTCTGTTACAGAACACAGCCAACCACAATTGTTAGATCAAGGTAAGCAGTTAATGACCGCACTAAAACCGATGAATCAAGCTAATATCAAAAAAATGATGGCTATCAGTGATCAACTGGCTGAGCTTAATTACCAACGGTTTCAAGAATTTACTACACCTTTTAAACTGGGGCAGGCTAAACAGGCAGTGTTGGCTTTTCAGGGTGATGTTTATAGTGGTTTAAAAGCAGAAACTTTTAGTACCGCTGATTTTAAATTTGCACAAAAACATTTGCGTATTTTGTCCGGTTTATACGGCTATTTACGTCCTTTAGATTTAATTATGCCGTACCGATTGGAGATGAAGACCAAGCTGTCTACAAAACATGCTAAAGACCTTTATAGCTTTTGGGGCACCACCTTGACAGATTGTTTAAACCAAGAACTTATGTCAGATGATGTAGTTATTAATTTAGCATCAAATGAATATTATAAGGCTATACAGCCAAAATCATTAAAAGCACCGGTTATTAACATTCAATTTAAAGATAATAAAGAAGGCGAAATCCGAGTCATTGCCATTTACGCTAAAATAGCGCGTGGCGCCATGGCCCATGCCATTATCCAAAATCGGATAACCCAAGCCGCATCGATTAAAAACTTAATTATTGATAATTATCGCTTCCAAGAAAAACTCTCCGATGAGTTGAATTGGACATTTACCCGAAAACAACCACCACCGAAGGGGTGATTATCTAGGTAATGTGTGCATAGTTAATTGTGGCGCAGGTTTTGCAAAATAGAAGCCTTGGTAATAATCACATTTAAGCATTTTCAATAGTTTATATTGGGCTTCAGTTTCTATACCTTCTGCAACAATCTCCAAATTCATTTCACGGGTCATGGCGATAATACTTTTGACCATGGCTACATGGTTGGTGTTTTTTGGAATTTGTTCAATAAAACTACGATCTATTTTAATTTTATCGAACGGTAATTGTCTTAAGTGTGAAAAAGATGAATAACCGGTACCAAAGTCATCAATAGCAATTTTAATACCCATCAATTTCAGCTGATTTAAAATATCAGCAGCTTGTTTACTTTCATACATCAGAATAGATTCCGTGATTTCGAATTCTAAGGTACCCGGCTTAACATGGTAGGTGTTAATTAAATCATTGACCTTGCTGAGAAAGTGGCGGTCTTTAAGTTGATTAATGGATAAATTAGCGCTGATAAAAAATCTTGTATTGGGTGCATGTAATGCTTGTTTGCTAATTTTTTGACAAACTTGTTCAATAACCCAATAACCGAACGTGCGCAAAAGTGCAGACTGCTCAGCCACCGGAATAAACACGTCAGGCATTATTAAACCACGCTGTGGATGGTGCCATCGAGCTAACGCTTCCCAGCCACAGATTTGTTCATCAGCGGCATTTATAATGGGTTGATAAACCATTTGGAATTCATTGTTTTTTAATCCCTTTTGGAAATCATTTTCAAGCGCATGGCGTTCTTTAACTGCTGTTTCCATGTCGCTGGTAAATACCCGTACGCGACCACGACCGCGACATTTTGCTTCATAAAGTGCTGTATCTGCCCGTTGGAATAGTAGGGTGTTGCGAACACCGTCTCGCGGGTAAAGTGCAATACCAATACCAGCGGAAACATAATAGCTTTTATTGTTATACACAATCGGATCATTGATGCGTTCACATAATAAGTCAGCGATTTCAGTGGCTTGTTGCTCTGCTATATTAATAGATTCGTTGAGGTTGGTTACATGTAATATAAATACATCACTGCTTAAACGCGCAACCATATCATTAATGCGCAGATGATCCGCTAATCTAGTTGCTACTGCTTTTAAGATGACATCACCCAGGCGATGGCCTTGGGCATCATTAACCATTTTGAATTGATCAATATCGATAAACATCAAAGCACCGCTGCATTTCTTATGTCTGCAAATTTTTAATTCGGCTTGTAAATGTTCTCGCATTAAATTGATATTGGATAGTCCGGTTAGGTGGTCATGCTGTGCCATGTGTTTGATTTTGTTTTCAAACTCTTTACTGTCGGTAATATCGACAGCTACGGTTAATAACAGGCTGTTTTTATGGTTGCTTAACATCGGTGTTTTACTAACCATCAAAGTTCTTTCTTCATTTTTATGGTTTTTTATAATAACTTCATGGTGAATACTATCAACAGCAGAGGTATGCTCAATAAGTGGCTTTAGGGTTGGGTAATCATGTACTAATCGATATAAATTATGAGGTTGTGTATAGTCTAAAGGAATACCTAAAAAATCAGTGGTTGCGTGATTTATTAAAATAAGATTACCGCGATAATCATTAACAAATATTAAATGAGGCATGTGATTTAATATTTGGTTCAGTTGCTTTTTTTGAATCATTATTGCATTCAGTGTTTTTTGAGATAAGCGCCTATAAAAAAACGCTGTAATTAGTGCACCTACGGTCAACAATAATACTGAAATAAGACTGTAAAATAACCATTGCGGCATAGGATGATGGCCTGAAAAGCCTAGCCACTTTTGGCGAGTTTGATAATAAAATGAATTGGGTGTTTTTTTCCATTCGGCGATGGAGTTATCGAATGCATTCATAAAATCTTTAGACAGGTTTGGATTTTGAGTAATATAGATTTTAAATGGACTGAACAGTATGTTGCTGTCAAAAAATTTATATTTATAAGACAACGATGATCCGACGAGGTTGTTGCTAACTACAGCATCTACTTTTTTCTGATTTAGTAATTCAAATATTTCCTCATATGTATTAGCATAAACAGTGTGACAGTTGACTTCAAAAAGCTGGCACTGTTGTTTGAAGTTTTCGCCGTTGATTCCGTTAGTAAGTAGTGCGATGGTTTTTCCATCTAATTCAAAGATAGTTTCAATTTTTGAATAAGTGGGTAAAAAAACTTGCCCCCAAGCATTGGCAAAATGTTGACTGCTGAAATCGAGAAATTTATCACGTTCTATAGAGTAGCCTAAGCCGGGAAGTATATCTATTTCACCGGCTTGGATGGCAGTCATTAATGCTGGGAACTCGCCATACTGCCAGGTGATATTCAGTTGGTTGTCATTGGCTACTTTATTGAGTAGATCAATGACCATACCCTCAGGTAAACCGGATTTATTCTGATAGCCTAATGGTGGTGCATTAAAATAACCAATTGTCCAAGTTTTTTTAATGGGGGGAGCTGATTGGGAGGCCTCTAAATTGTGTGCAAGTGCTAAGCTACTAATCCAAAAGCCGATGATAAATAGCTTTGGTATGCGCTTGTTCATTTGCACAACAACCTCTTTAAGTACAATCTATTATCATATCTTATTTTTATCAATAGAGGAAAATATTTTATTAGCATTATTGTGGTCTGGTATATTAAATAAATGCCTATTACTATATACAAGAAAAACAGCATTTATTAATAGGGCTTCTGTGTTGTAAAATAGGTCTGACAAGTCGCGACTTAAAATAAACAGTCATTATCGTTCAACTTAGTAATATAGTTTCAGGGTGATTTTTGTGCAAAAATTTAAAAATATTGGAATAAAGTTTGTAGCAGCTACCTTGATTCTTTTGCTGCCGGCAATTAGTTATGCTGAGACTGGCGTGCCTATTACTGATTTAACCAGCAGCTGGATTGGTTACAGTGTGCTGGGTATTTTTGTTATTGCTTATATTTTTGTGATTTTAGAAGAAAAAATTCACTTAAGTAAATCTAAGCCTGTTTTGGTGGCTGCCGGTTTAATCTGGATTATTATTGCTTGGTCACAAATACAATCGGGCCATCAGGACTGGGTACAAGAAGCGATCCATCATGATTTTTTACAATATGCTGAACTATTCTTCTTTCTATTAGTGGCGATGACCTATATCAATGCCATTGCCGAAAGAGGCGTATTTACAGCTTTAAGGGACTGGCTGATTTCGAAAGGTTTTAGCTATCGTCAATTATTTTGGTTAACCGGGTTTCTGGCATTCTTTCTATCGCCGGTTGCTGATAACTTAACCACCTCATTAATCATGTGTGCAGTTATTTTAGCTGTGGGTAAAGATAACCCCAGTTTTATTGGTTTAAGCTGTATTAATATTGTTGTGGCAGCCAATGCTGGTGGTGCATTTAGTCCGTTTGGTGATATCACAACTTTAATGGTTTGGCAAAGTGGTCTTATTCCATTCGAAGATTTTTTCAAACTTTTTCTACCTTCACTGGTTAATTTTTTAATACCGGCAATGATTATTAGTTTCTCAATAAGTAAGGAAAAACCAGTCTCTGAATTAGCAAGGATTTCACCCATAAAAGTTGGGGGTATTGGTATGGTATTTCTATTTTTTGCGACCATTATTACTGCCGTGAGTTTTCATAGTTTCCTCAATTTGCCACCTGTCTATGGCATGATGTTTGGTCTTGGATATTTGAAAGTATATGCCTTTTTTGTAACAAAAAAGGTTCGTAAAAAGTATCTTGAATTTAATGATATGATAAAAGAGAAACAGCGACAATCTGAGGAGTTCGATGTTTTTAGCATGATTGCCAGATCAGAATGGGATACCTTATTCTTTTTCTATGGTGTAATTATGTGTGTCGGAGGATTGGGTTTTTTAGGTTACCTTGCATTTGCTTCTGATTTCTTTTACGGTACATTTGGACCTACAACAGCAAATATTATGATTGGGGGTATTTCTTCAATAATTGATAATATTCCTGTCATGTTTGCAGTACTTACCATGAACCCTGAGATGTCTGAGTTACAATGGTTGTTAGTTACTCTTACAGCCGGTGTCGGCGGTAGCTTACTTTCAATTGGTTCGGCAGCCGGTGTGGCTTTAATGGGCCAAGCTCGTGGCCATTACACGTTTTTTAGTCATCTAAAATGGACGCCCGTTATTGCCTTAGGTTATTTCGCGAGTATTTATGTCCATCTTTTAATCAATGGTTAAATGAGGCGAGATCTCTGTATTAAAACTCATCTTTCCATTTACGCAAAGCCGCAAAACAGCTGACGGTATCATTAATTTCAGTTTGACAATGGGCTTGTACGCTTTGTTGTATGGCGGCTTCATCGGTTCGTAAAAAAGGGTTTAGCTTTTTTTCAAGGGCTATGGTTGAGGGTAGGCTGGTCTTTTTAGCGCTGCGAATTTTATCCAGTTGCTGAGAAAATACTTTTAGCTTACTTGAGTTCGGCTCTATAACCTGGGCAAAGTCACGATTAGCCTGGGTGTATTCATGCCCGCAATAAACCTTAAGTTTATCGGGTAAGGATTTGATTTTATTCAAAGTGTTTACAAACATCTCAGGGTGACCTTCAAACATACGACCACAGCCCAAGGAAAACAAGGTGTCTCCAGGGAACAACCATTGGTCATTATAAAAGCCAATATGGGTTAAGGTATGACCAGGAATAAATAGCACTTTAAGGTTGGTATTTAGTGCAGATAAATTTATGATATTGCCTTCATTTACGACTGTAATATCACCACTAATACGTGCATCATCCGGCCCCCAAGCCGGTACCTTGTATTTATTTTGTAGTTCGACTAAACCACCGACATGATCCATATGGTGGTGGGTGATAAGTAAGCCGGCTAGTTTTAAGTTATTATCCTCGAGAAATCGGTGAACCGGCCTGGCTTGGCCGGGATCAACAACATAGGCATAGTCGTTATTATGTAGTGCCCAAATATAATTATCGTTAAAAGCACTAATCGCGGTTATTTCGGTTGTCATGTTAAGATCTGGTTTCTATAATTGCCTCACTTTATCATGCCTATGACGCTATTTGATAGCTGGGCCATTGGATTAATCTTGACACTGACAAAAAAACAAATTGATATATACACAGATGGTTCTTGTTTGGGTAACCCTGGACCAGGTGGTTGGGCTGCGTTACTTAAATTTCAAGGTAAAGAGAAGCTCATTGTTGGTAAACAAACTGATACCACCAATAACCGTATGGAGTTAACCGCAGTGATTGAAGCTTTAAAGTGCTTGCGACAGCCTTGTGATATCGAGCTATATACAGATTCAAAATACGTCATGGACGGTGCCACTGTGTGGATGCCTAATTGGCATCGAAATGGCTGGCTCACGAGTCACAAAAAACCGGTTAAAAATGCTGAATTATGGCAGCAGTTAGAGGAGCAGATGCAGTCACATAGGATTAACTGGCATTGGGTGAAAGGTCATGCTGGTCATATAGAAAATGAACGGGTTGACGATGCAGCTCGCGCCCAAGCGGAGTTATTACTGTGAATGATAAACGACTTATTATGCTCGATACAGAAACTACCGGATTAAAACCTGAGGACGGTCACCGGGTGATTGAAATTGGTGCGATCGTAATAGCTGACCGTCGCATAACTCGGGAAACTTTTCATCAGTATATAAACCCAGAGTTTGCTGTTGAAAAGGGTGCATTGGATGTACATGGAATTAGTAATGAGTTTTTACAGGATAAACCACGTTTTCATGAAGTTGTGGACGAATTTTTAAGCTTTATAGAAGGTGCAGTGTTAGTGATGCACAATGCACCCTTTGATGTGAAGTTTTTAAACAACGAACTTCTCCTATGCAGGCGGAAAACGCGCTTGGAGCAACTAGCTGAAATTGTTGACAGCTTGGTGATTGCTAAACAAAAACATCCGGGTGCACGAAATAACTTAGATGCATTATGTAAACGTTATGGTGTCAGTAATGAACACCGTACTTTACATGGCGCATTACTAGATTCGCAGATATTGGCACAAGTTTATTTGGCCATGACCGGTGGCCAGATAGGCATGCAATTGGACAGTGATAGTAGTCAGTCTGATAATGAATATGCTTTTAACTTGAGTGACTTGCCGCCTTTAACAACGGTCCAGGCGACTGCCGATGAATTAAATGACCATCAACAATGGATTGCCGCTCATTTTGAACAGGACCCTTTTAACTAATTGTTTTTGCAGTGGCTTATTTTACCAGTAAATAAACAGCCACTTCTCATGACTTCCTATATAAGCTAAAATAACGCGTTTATTTAATTAAAAGATAAATTATGCTTGACCCGCAAATGCTTCGAGACAACTTACCTGAAGTTGCTGAAAAATTAGCCCAAAGAGGTTACCAATTAGATGTAACTAATTGGATAGAATTAGAAAAAAACAGAAAGTCACTCCAAATTGAAACTGAATCATTGCAGAGTGAACGCACCAAAATATCTAAATCAATTGGTCAAGCTAAGGTTAAAGGCGAGGATGTACAGACACTGTTGGATCAAGTGGCAGAAATTGGCGAACTATTGGAATCCTCGAAGCAAAAGTTACAGCAAATATTTGCACAGATGCAAGAAGTAACTTTATATACACCAAATTTACCTTTAGATTCAGTGCCTGTTGGTAAGGATGAATCGGATAATGTTGAAATCAGAAAATGGGGTGAACTGCCGAATTTTGATTTTAACATTAAAGATCATATGGATTTAGGTGCCGATAGTGGTTTCCTGGATGCAGAATCAGCGGCTCAAATTGCCGGTTCCAGATTCACTATATTATCGGGTGATTTGGCTTTATTGCACCGGGCATTGGCTCAGTTTATGTTAGATACACATACCGAAAAACATGGTTATAAAGAATTTTATGTGCCGTACCTGGTTAACGAACAGGCCATGTTGGGCAGTGGTCAATTACCCAAGTTTGCCGACGATGCTTTTACCACTGAAGATCAGCGCTATTTAATTCCTACCGCTGAAGTACCGTTAACTAATCTGGTTGCTAATCGTATTTTAGAAGCAGCCGATTTACCCCTTAAAATGACTTCTCATACACCTTGTTTTAGACGCGAAGCCGGTAGTTACGGAAAAGATACCAAGGGTTTGATTCGGCAACACCAGTTTGAAAAAGTCGAAATGGTACAAATAGTGCTTCCAGAAAAATCTGAAGAAGCGCTGGAGTCTATGACAGAACATGCGGAAAATATTTTAAAAGCTTTAAAGCTACCTTATCGGACCATTGTTTTATGTACCGGTGACATGGGCTTTTCCGCGGCTAAAACCTATGACATTGAAGTTTGGGTGCCGGCTCAGAATACCTATCGGGAAATATCTTCCTGCTCAAATTGTTTGGATTTCCAGGCACGTCGGATGCAGGCGCGGTACCGAACTGCTTCAATGAAAAAGCCGGAATTGGTACATACTTTAAATGGCTCAGGTTTGGCTGTTGGACGAACTTTGTTGGCAGTGATGGAAAACTATCAAAATGCCGACGGTAGTATAACTGTACCTGAGGTATTACAACCCTATATGCGCGGTCGCCAGATTATTAACCAAAGTGCTTAATTTTGACGCTTGCTGAGCCCTATTTATTTGCTATAATGATGAACGACTTATTTGGATAAAAACTATGAAACTGCACTTTCCTCACGGCGAGCACCCTGATATCATATTAGAAACAGGCCAATACACTATTGGTGGCGATAACGCGGCTGATATCACGATTGAGGATAAAGGCTTGGCAGATATTCATGCAACAATAATGGTTGAAGGTTCTGATTATTCTGTGTCAGTACCCAATGAAGCCAGTCTAGTCTCTATTAACGGTAAATTAATCAAGGACAAAAAGGAAGTCCGTTCTGGTGATTTGTTGATCGCCTCACAAGTTCATATGCGACTTATTGATACCGCCACAGATGATGCATCCCCTGATGATGGTAAAACCCGTATTCGTATGGCTTTACCACAATTTATTTTGCGTGGCGTCTCGGGTGCTTATTTCGGTAAAACCTACCCTTTACGTGGTACCACAACCATCGGTCGCCATTCTGACTGTCATATTTGTATCAATACCGAAGGTGTTTCACGTCGACATTTACAGATTGATGCCGATGCTACCGGTCTAGTTATCAAAGATTTAGATTCATCTAACGGCACTTATGTCAATGGCGAAAAAATTGACTCTCGCGAGTTGCAGGTGGGTGATGAAATACGTATAGATAATATTCGATTTTTAGTACAAACACCCGGTATGGGTGATCCAACTTTAGATGCTGGTAAAAAGAAACCTGTAAAACCTGTGGTAAGTGATGACAGTGAAGAAGAGCCTTCCAGTGGCGCGGTTAAGTGGTTAATCACTTTAATTGTGCTTGGTGGTGCTGCTGTCGCAGTCTGGCAGTTGGGCTATTTAGACAGATTTTTGGGTTAATTCAATTTACACTTCGGTGTAGCAATTTTTCATAAAAGTGGCCAGATTCTATCAATCTGATAGTAACCAGCTACGGCTAAAATAAGCAGGAATTCTATGCGAGAAATTATTGATAATCTCAGCACTGTTGAGTTTTCGGTGGATGGGCCTGTGGCTCGCGTTTACTTAAACCGTCCCGATAAACTTAACGCCTTTAATAACCGGATGCATCTGGAAATACAAACAGTTTTGGAATCTATTGCCGAAGACGACAGTATTAGATGCCTGCTTCTTTCCGGTCGCGGTCGCGGCTTTTGTGCCGGTCAGGACTTGGCGGAAAGACAAGTGAAAGGTAATGCAACACTTGATTTAGGTGATACTTTAAATCAAGGTTTTAATCGTACTATGCGGTTGTTAAAACAAATTAAAGCACCGATTATTTGTGCGGTTAATGGTGTGGCCGCCGGTGCCGGTGCTAATTTGGCTTTAAACTGCGATATTGTGGTGGCAAAACACTCGGCCCGTTTTATCCAGTCTTTTTCATCTATTGGATTAATTCCAGATTGTAACGGTACTTGGCTATTGCCGAAATTGATTGGTTTAGCACGGGCTAAAGCCATCAGTTTAT
>CAJDWB010000002.1_pt3 | contig 15280 bp, 8 predicted proteins | sample 7391501 | NCBI WGS metagenome assembly CAJDWB01 (sample SAMEA7055733, study PRJEB34461) | soil metagenome | biome: terrestrial ecosystem; feature: Peninsula; material: soil | place: Antarctica | collected 2016 | reverse complement strand
TTATCCTCCTGATTCGTATCTGCAGCTTGATACGCAAACCAAACCGGTTTTCTTCCTCCCGGATCTGACTGATCATCAGGAAAGCGTCACAAACCAATCCTCAGTCCTCCTTCAGCCCGATTATCTATCCAGTTATGCCATTGCAAAGCATCGATTCCAGTATTTTCCAAACATAAGCAAATCCGGCAGCCTGTTCTTTCAAATCCTGTTCACTATAAGTTTTGGAATTAGTTCCATTTTCTGACAACCAAACCGTGCGTTTAATTATTCCCTTATACAAATTTTCAGGTTTTTTAATCCAGGTATTCAGCACCACTAAATTTTTAAATGTTATCAAAGGAGTGTTCATACTAAATGTTGCATCAGGATCGTTCCAGGTTTTTGATTCAAAAAGGTTTTCAGGATATGCATGATAAGCCAACTCCCACATGAAATCCCCCTCTTCTACAGAATAGTCATCCAAAGTTTTCAACATCTCTTTGACAGAATAAAACTTAGTATCTGCAGGAGTAGCGCTTGTAAGCCGACCGTCAAAAACTGCAGATTCCTGTCCGGGAGCCGGGTTACCAATAAAAATAGAAATATTTGGAGTTTTTTTTCCCTCTGCTCTCATTTTACTATATTCTTCAAAGATAAAAAGAGTAGAACGTTCAATCATTGCAAAATCGGTACGAACCTTATCGGTTAGTACCCCATCAATTGAAATGGTATAATCCACATCGTTCGACCAATCAATCCATATAAAATCAACACCGGCATCAGCAATCCATTTCGCATGTTTTCTGATAATAGCACGGTCATCTGAAAGATATTTGCCCAATGTCGGAAATGTCCACACACTCTGATTCCAAAATTCGCTTTGACACCATGTTGTATAGGCTAAACCTACTTTTCGTTCTTCATAAGGAACACGCCGATACAAACCAGATCCAACACTACTTACAGAGAGCCCTTCTGCTTGGAAATCAGACATATTATCACCTTTCCACTTGAGTTGGTTTGAATCTGTAATTGACTCATTAACAGTGGTTTCAACGGGTTCTTTTGCGCATCCGGTATGAAAGAGACCTATCAACAGTATGCAAATCAGTGAACGTAATTTAGGTCGAAATTTATTCATTTTTATTTTCATACTTATACCAGATACTTACTTAGTAATGATTGGGTTTTAATAATTCGACTTTACTCTAAATATTCATAAAAGCCTGAAGTTGGGTAATTAACCAACTTCAGTAATGAGTAATAAGGAATCCTCCAATAAAAACTATTTGAAAGTAGTATAATTGAAATTAGATCTGCCAGCCGGAGCAGCATCCCCATTTACCCAAAAATCCATGATATCGTTTTCCTTCTGCATATTATCAGACCATTTAAAACCAAAATCAAGGTCATTATTGACTCCGAGCATTGATTTCGGTACTTTAATCTGAAGTTTATTGCCTTTGACGGTATAATCTACTTCACCCGTCTTTTGCCATTGCCATCCGTAAGCACTTTTTTCCAAAATTGCTTTTTGGTTTGGATTGATTCGGTTTATTACAAAATCATATCCCTCCCAGCCGGTGTTTTTGTTTTGGTCAATGTCAATAAAAAGACGCATCCATCCTGCATCAGTTTTAGGTGTTAAAGCGGCAGCTGTTTCAACATAGAAATAAACAAATTGGTCGTCTCTGGCTACTTTTGCCAAAACAATATCATTACGGCCTGTATTATTGGTATAATGAAGACTGCCCCATCCATCACTATTGCGATGTAAAGTATTTCCCTTATACGAATTATAGTTCGGTGTAACACTTTCCCATTCTTTAAAATTTCCGTTTATTGAAATTGAAACCGGGGCAGATATAATTTCAGGCGCAGGCATACCTTTAAAACGACGGATATTGCTTATCATCTGATAATAATAATTATCACCATGTCCATTTTTCATCGGTTCAATATCCCTGCTACCTTCCTCGTTAAACTCATCCGGGAATGCATTAGATTGCTTTTGCCACATATCATACCTGCCGGCAATCCATTCATTCCATCCGGTTATAAAGACAAATTCAGGGTTTATTTCCAATGCTCTATCCCACTGCTCTTGAAAATTATAGCCATTATTTACAGCACCTGGATCTGTAATCTGGCCCTTCCGATCGGTGTAACTTCTACCAAAAGCTCCCGGAGCATTCATTGCCGTCAAGCCTCTTTCTTTCGACCAGTTTTGAGACACGCCAACCGCAACTTGCTCAAAACCACCCTTATCATTTTTCACAAAGCCATGTTGAGGGTAAATCTCAAGCCATCCCCAATGATCAGGTCTTTCAGGACCTTTATTATATACCGGCTGACCGGGGCGGAACGTAAAAAAATTACGCATCTCCTGATTTAATTTATTCTTTTCCGGATTATCTTTTACATCAGCAACCAATTCGGGCATTCCCATGATTAATGGTTTGCCCTTCCAGTAAAACCAAAGATCTTTGTACAGTCCCGGTTTGTAGAGATCTGTATATAATTCCGTTATAATTTCTTTTCCACCGGGTGAGAGCCAGAATGGTAGCATAAAAGCAATTTGGGGTGTTTTAACACCATCCTTGCGTGCTTCTGTAAATACTTTACACAGCTTTGTATAAGATTCTTTCCAGGTGATATTGCCATTTGTACAATCGAAGATAATCACATCCACACCGGCATCCGCCAACATTTCAGAGTGTTTACGCAATACCCATTCATCGGTATCTATGTAATAGCCAAACAAAGGTTCCGCCCAAAACCAGGGACTACCCTTTTTAGGCCAGATGGGGTTGTTATAATCTTCCTTGGCTTTAGGATCGCGAGCCAGATATTCGGTGACATTAAAGGGAGCATTATTTATACTATTTTTTGTATGCCATGTCCAATAAAACAATCCTACGAACTTATCGCTTTTAAGATCACCAACTTCCTGGTGTGTTGGCAACTTTCTTCCCAATGCATCTGTTGCAGTAACATTATTTCCTGGCGACTGGGCCATTGATTCCAGGCAAAGAAACATGGAAACCAAGACTAATATTTTTTTCATAACGAACAATTTTATTAATTTATACACTTATTTTAAATCCTTCAAATTTTAAATCATGAATTAAGGTTTGAAAGTCAGCGGATGCCAGGCTGTTTTCCAATTGCCCCAATTTGGGCCATAGGCGTAGGAGATATATTGTTGTTTTTCCGGGTTGATATGACCGGTTTCATTACCACTCCAACCACAATTATGAAGATACGGATTCAGATTATTCCGTAATTCTGCTATTTTCTTGAAAACGATACCATCAGCAGACTCCCATAAAACGATATAACTTGTAGCAGTCATCCTGGAAGCTGTATGAATAGCCTGAAACTTTTTTATATCATCCCTGTATTTAATATCACAATGATCTGCACCGTCAATACTGGTTTTATTAATTACTGTCCCATAGTCCTTAAGATGTGCGGGCCAGTTTACATCCTTTGCCGATGCAGTTGAAAGTCGGGTTGTTACTGCTTCAGTACCCCCTGCATTCCATGAATAATAAAAGAAAACCGTATCACCTTTTACCACCATAGAAGGCTCTCCTGCTCCAAATAAATCCTTATCTCCTGTATAGGTGATAACAGGTTCAGGTAAACCACCCCAGCCGCTACCATTCCATTTTTCCCAGGGACCAACAGGTGTCTGAGACCGGCAAACATAAGCATGATTATCAGTGCCACGAGTATCTTCAGTAGAAGTATAACCGAGGTAATAATACCCTCCCCATTTTGCCACACCGGGATCACAACAAGATAATTGATCCCTGGAATATTCAGTAGGTTTTACCACCATCTGATCAGCCGTCCAGCTAACTCCTCCATCGGTTGAATGGCGGTAAGCAATTTGATCCCAATAGGAAGCCCCTGTAGATTTATTCACTAACATCCAACCGGCATAACTACCTGAAACAACTCCTCCATTTAAATAATTGACTACTCCGGTTTTGTCACTGTTTTTTTCCCAAACACCGGCCGTACCCGAAGGATTAGACAATAACCATAAATAATCTCCGGGAGGAAATTTATTTTCATTTTTTATTTCCAGGCTCTGGTTATCGCCATAATTCTTGTAGAGTATTGTTGCCATTGCAGTTCCTGCAATGGTTGTATTATAATCGGCATTCCAATGAAATAAACTCAATGTTAAACTAGCGGTCGTTGAGCCCCAACTAGGACATCTGACCTGAATAGCATAAAATGATTCGGCAGTTGAGAATTTTTGTGCTGCGGTAACTCCAGATGACATTGGGATTGGAGTCTGGTCATCAGGATCGTTATAATTTTTTACCCTATCACCGAAAAAATCACCCGGTGTCGCAAACCATGCATCAATAGAACCATCGGCATTAATAATAATTGACGGACCATAGCGGTAACCACCTCCCGGGTATATATCCCAACCTGGTTTAATCCCCGGAACGTCGGTATATTTGGAAGTTCCCTGAACAGTAACTTCCGCAGAAGATGAAGCTTTCTTACAAGCTCCAACCAATAATATTATGAAGCTACACAGAATTCCCACGCTGATCAATTTTATTTTTCTCATCCACTTTTTATTTACTGAAATAAGTCGCAAATACATCTTTTTAAGCTGGTACATTTATGATTATTAATAATGATTCGGATTTACTTTACTTTAGGTAACCAGGTACACACCCGTTTACCCTCCCAGCTGTTAACAGAAGCGTATCAACCATCAGCATAAACTTTTGCCTTCATCATATAAGTACTCAGCAGTTCTTTGCGTTTTCTTTTTACGCGGCTCTCAGCGTTTCATTTTCATAGTTTTGAGACAGCCTTTTAAAATCAGGACTTAAATGAGATTCGTTTTTTCTTTAATTTCTAAGTATAGTTTTTATATCATCTACAAATGCGCTATTGTCACCACCAAAAGTATTGGTTCCTTTGATAGTCAGAATGTGTGGACCATCTGTAACAGCGAAAGTTGGAGTAGTATATTTCGCCCACGCAGAGGATGTAGGTTGAATTGATCCAACCACAGCGTAATCGATAATAATATCAATTGTCTGTTTTTGGGTACCACGCTGAGCAGCCATTAAACTTATTCCCAAATGTTGTGTTGTAAACGTGATTGTTTGAGATATCGTAGCATCTCCTTGCAATAACCCGGTTTGAACACCTTCAGGAGCAGTGGCAGCGCCAAATGCACTTCCGTTTCTTTGCTGACCGCCACCGCCGGCAAATGACCATACATTGGGTTGCGGATTCATCACAAATCCTGAAATTACAGGTAATTCAAATGTGCCGTTGGGGACAACCGGAGTAGGAATATTTGGTGTTTGTGTAGTAAAGGTCACTTGATTTCCATATAAAACTCCCTTACTTGAAATACTATAGGATCTGACATAATAGTCTTGTCCGAATAGCAGGTTAGTCAATAAACTTACAAATGTACCGACACCTGAGCCATCAGTTGTTTTTGTAGCAAGGTCAATTGTAGGATTTGGCAATGTACTCCAAACTACCCCGCGGGCAGTAACCGTTTCGCCAATATCAGCAATATTGCCACCTGTAGTGGCAGAATAAAAACTGATTTCAGTTGCTGCGGCTGTTGTATTATTTTCAAGAATTGTAACCGCAAAATCAACACTTGTCATCTGCCCATTCATATCAACCACTCCCACTTTAATGATGGTTGATTTTGTTAATTCTGTGATAACGCGGGAAAAATTAATTGTACCCGTTGTATTGGCGCAGCTGGTTACCGACCCTTCGGCCAGCAGTACAGGAGCTGATCCGTCAATCGGGTTACTTACCATCTGGACGAGCCTGAATTTGCCCGTTGTGGAGGCAGTCCCGGCAATGATAACAGTATCTCCCGCATAAACTTTTGCTGACGCAGGTTGTGTGGTTAAGGTGATTGATATTTCAACATTATCTTTCTTACAACTGCTAAACAGGCTTACAAATGCAATGATAATTGTGAAAAGGAATAGATTGTCTTTATTCATGTATTAAGTTTTAGAAAGTAAATCACTATTGTTTTTCAGTTTAATCCAACCATCCCGGATTCTGCCAATCAACACCGGAAAAACCGATTAACTTATCAACTTCACTCTGATCAATAGGATACATCAGGAATTTAGTTGATGAACAGTTTCTATCAGGGAACTTGAAGCGGGTATAGATAAGGTCTGTACCTGATTTAGTAATCCGCATACCTGTAACAAACTTATCTGTTTGATCCAGAATTTTCCAACGTCTGACATCAAAGAAACGATGTTCTTCAAAGGCCAATTCAACACGACGTTCATTACGATACTTTGTCTCAAAATCAGCTTTAGACATACCGATTGGGAATGCAGGCATATTAGATCTTGCACGAACTGCACTCACAGCATCTCTGGCACTCATTGAAATGCCTGTTGCAGTAACAGCAACATCAGGGCCAGCTGATTGGTAAGCAGATTCAGCAAAATTCAGGTAAAGTTCAGCCAAACGGAACAATCTGATAGCGCCATCAGCACTATTACTTAGCGTGGACTTATAGTTGTTGAATTTACGCAGATAATATCCTGTTCTGCTATTCTTACGATTGATGTCGGATATCTCTTCGGCTCCTCCAACAAATGTTTCCACAACTTTGCCCTGCGGCTGATCCAGGTATCTGATCGCACCGTTGTAGTAAATAGAGGCATAAAACCGTGGATCACGACCAATATATGGATTTGCCGGATCATAACCTGATGCAGTGTTGACAACAGGAACTAACCTGCTGGCATCAGAATATCCGGTAATTGGAGCTTCACCATTAGCCATCTCATAGCTATCAACCAAGTCTTGTGTAGGACATGGCCCGGTTCTATCCATACCTGGATTAGTTGGCATTCCTGCGAAACGCCAAACCTCCATTTGTCCACCAACCTGGAGAATTGTTTCCTTGTCAATAGAGCGTCGATCATTAGAGCTGGTAAAGGAATAGAGTGCGTAAGCATTCTGTGCGATATCAGCCGCAGGCACTTGATCAAAGAGTTTGTATCCGCCATTCGTTAAACATTGCGACAAAGCTTCCATGTTGATATCAGTTGCCATAGCCCAGGTATAAGTACCATCAGACCACAGGGGACTTGCAGCATAAGTCACTGCTTCAGACTTAATAGCATAGGCTACTCCGCGGGTCATGACGCCAAATTGATTGTCATAAACATCCCAGGAAAAACCATCTTGTGTAGCAGGATAAGATAAAGCTTCATCACAATCAGCCAGGATAAATTTTACAACATCTGAAAATTTAGCGCGCTTATCACTGGCAAAATCGTGATTTATTTCCAATGGTTTATCAAAAATAGGTACGCCACCATAACGTTTAATCAACTGTAAATAGTAGAGCGCACGTAAGGTAAGGGCCTGGGCCGTCCATTCCCCTTTTTCTGCATCCGTGGCAAATACCGTAGCTGTTTTGATACTTTCGAGAAACACATTACACTTACGGATACCTGTATAAAGACTTCCCCAGGGACTTCCATCAGCCGAATTAGCTGCATAGGTTGTTGATGTAACATTACCGCCATACCAAACAATATAGCGTGAACCTGGAGTGACATCATCTGCATCCTGTGCTTCATCTGTAAATGAAGCCCGATCCATGTAAGGAGCAGGGCAGTATCCATAGCAAGAGTTTAGATAACCACGCGTCCTGTTATAATCATTGAAGACCTGTTGCATAGTTATACGACCGTCAGATTGTAAATCCAGTTGTTTGTTACAGGATAAAAGCAGGCACATAGCGAATATGGCTGTAAGTATTTTATATTTTTTCATACTAAATAATTTTTAAGATTTATACATTTACCCCTCTGATTAGAAAACAACATTTACACCTAAATTGAAGACCCTGTAAACAGGGAATGTTGCATAACTGCCTTCCGGTCCAAAATCTTTAGATTTCATGTTGCCCCATGTAATCAGGTTCTGTCCGCTGAGTAAAAATCTTATCTTCTCTACCGGAATAGCTTGTGTCAGAGATGAAGGGAGCGTGTATGCCAATTCAAGATTCTTGAGGCGTACATAAGACCGATCATAATTAAAAAAATTACTTGCCTGATGATTGACTGATTGAGCTAAAGAAAGTGCAGGGTAAGTAATTTTTTCTCCATTATCATAGCGTGCTTGTGTCCATGCATTCTGATGCAATGCTCCAAATACGCCATCAAAATCCGTTTCCCAAACACCTTGTCCGGAATACATCGAAGAATATTGACCAACGCCTTGAAAAAGGACACTCAAATCAAATTGTTTATACGTTATACCACCTGATATACCATAAGTAACCAGAGGTATAGCACCTTGCCCAATTGGCGTTTTATCACGCTCATCAATTTCTCCATCATTATTCAAATCCTGGTATTTAAGATCTCCCAAACGGGGTAAACCAAAACTATATGCCAATTTTGTGTTACTGGCGTCCAACTCGGCCTGAGTGTTGAACATACCGTTTCCATTGCTATAGTCAACCAAATAACCAAATTGCTGACCATAAGAGTAACCTTCCTGCCATTTTCTGTAAGCATAGTCAGCTGTCTTTTGGGCTTCATTAACGTTAATAACTGTATTTCTATTATAGCTAAATTGACCTCCAACAGAGATCGTCAGATCACGATTGATCATTTTGTCGTAACTGGCAGTAATTTCATAACCTTTGTTTTCAAAAACACCCACGTTACTTTGAGGATAGTGGCTTAAAGGAACACCCTGGTATAGCGGTACGGTAGCGACAGCACTAACCACCATGTTATCCATCCGCTCTTTGAAAACATCTACTGATAAGGAGATGGCATTAAAAAATCCCAAATCGATGCCTAAGTTTTGCTTGGTAGATACTTCAGCCTGTATGTTAGGATTACCTATCTGGTTTTCATTGACAATGTATTGAAGATATCCCATAGGACCACCACCAACAGCAGTAATGTTATTAAGATATGCAAAACGTGCAAGTCCACTTTGGTCATTGGCAGTCTTACCATAAGATACCCTTAATTTTAGATAGCTCAACCAATTCAATTCACTCATAAAGTCTTCCTTAGATGCTACCCATGCAACTGAAACGGCAGGAGTTGCAATAAAACGACTGCTGCGTGCATATTGTTCGGAACCTGAGTATCCTACGTCAAACTTAGCAAGATACTTGCTATCATAACCGTAAGTAGCTTCTGCACCTGAACTTACCCTGTTATAAGGAAGCAACCCCGGAGATGAATTATCAGCCTTAGTCAAATTTTGATAAAACATATATGCCATAGCGCCTACCTGATGTTTACCAAAATCACGTTTATAGTTTAACCTGGCATTATAAGTAAGGTTGTAATAGAAAGAAGAGCTTTTACTGTAAGCTAAAGGAGTATTTGTTTCTGAACCCTTCTTCGTAAATACAAGCAAATCCAGATCACTCGTTCTTAACCAGCGTTCATAATCCTGTCTAGTATTTAAAATACCAACAGCGTTGGTCTGATAAGCCAATACACCGGTAAAATCCAAACCTTTTGTTAGAAAACCCATATCCAGATCAAGACCAAACTGAGATGTAATATTGGTTACCGTTGCACGCGTATAACCAGTACGATTAAGCATACCATAAGTTGGGGAACCTACCCGTTCAGTAGTAATCACTTGGCCCGGAGTAGTAACAACACCAGTTGTATCAAGAATATCCGGTGTTAATGGTCCGTAAACTGACGATGGAATTTGGAATAAACTACTATAAATAGTTGCATTTCCTGCACCTGCCGTCCTTTCTCTTTTAATATTTCCTGCTAAACGGACATAAGCCTTAAGATATTTATTCAATTTCATATCAACATTAGTGCGGTAGTTTATCCAGGTATTGTTTGCACCTGGATTATATTTAGTCTGGTCTGTTATAAACTGACCTCCCTGATGCATGAAATTGAGGTTAGAGTAATATTGTACTTTATCATTTCCACCAGATACATTTACCCCAACGCGCTGCATAGGCGCAAAATCTTTCATATACTTGTTATACCAGTTGTTATTGGGATATTTCGGGTTATCACCGGCACGATAATTTGCAATTTGCTGATCACTAAACAGATAATTTAAACCACGTCCATCATTGTATGCAGCCTGATTTCTCATCTCTGCATAATCAGCTGAATTATAAAATGTTGGTTTAGTAGTTGCCTGCTGAAAAGATTGATCGAAACTGGTCTTGATCTGTACACCACCTTTTTTACCATGTTTGGTCGTAATAACCATCAAACCGTTAGCACCCTGAATACCGTAAAGCGCCTGTGTTGAAGCATCCTTTAGAAGCGTAATGGATTCGATCTCATTGGCACTGATATAGTCCAGTGTCTGGGCACTGTTATAAGATACGATGAGTCCATCAATCATAACAAGCGGATTATTCCCTCTTGCAGCATTAAGACCGCGTACATATATACTGGTACCAGCCCTTGACAATTCTGAATTGTTCTCCTGCGTTGTTAAACCTGCAAAACGGCCTGCAAAAGACAGTGTTAGGTTTGCAACAGGTGATTTTTCGAGTTCTGCACCACTCACGGTTGCCACCGATCCGGATACATCATTACGTCGCTGAGAGGTATAACCCAGCTGAATAATTTCATCATTATTGCGCGCATCCCATTTAAGTTTTACGTCAATCCTATCCTTTTCTCCTACGGTTATCGTTTGTGTAGCATAATGCGAGTAAGAGAAAATAAGAAGTTTGCTTTCTTTACTAAGTGTTAAAGTGAATTCACCCTTCATATTGGTAGTAGTACCGGTATTCTCATTTTCATCATTAATCGTTACACCGGCGAGAGGTCTTCCGAACTCATCAGTCACTGTCCCACTGATAGAAGCTGATAGCTTTTGTGCGCTAACTGTTGTCTCAAAAGAAAACATGAGCATAAACGCAAGCAGCAATGTTATTTTTATAATTAATTTATGTATCATCTTATTTATCATTTTAAGTCCATTAAAAAATTATTACTGCTACCAACCCGGATTCTGCCAATTCACACCCGTGATACTTTTCAGGGCATTAGCCTCATTGAGTGGAATTGGTAACCAGAGGTATTTATTGGTATAATTGTTCCGTTGAGTAGCACGAACTGGACGACGAGCATAAGTAAAAGTACCATCCGATTGTCTGGTAATTTCCATAGCTGTAATCCAACGATCCGTTTTAGAAAGATCGGCAGTAGGTAATGACCAGCGACGAATATCGAAGTAACGGTTTTCTTCCAGCGCTAACTCTACTCTGCGTTCACTATGGATACGCATTATCAAATCAGCTTTAGTTAACGATGAAGGTAAGTTTGGCATACCAGCTCTGGCTCTTATTTCATTTACTGCTGTAAATGCATCGCCCAACTGACCTGCCTCTGCTGCTGCTTCTGCAAAGTTGAGAATAACCTCTCCCAGACGGAAGAGCTTAGTATTGGCTCCACCAACAACAACATCACCACCTGCATTGGGGTGCAGGAACTTCCTTTCGAAATAACCGGTACGGGTTGCTTTTCTTACGGTAGCATGGATACCGGTTTGTGGCTCGTTCACATAGGTTGCAATAATTCTGGTACGATTGCCTGAACCTGCAGGATAATTCTCAAAAGACTCCGGAACCTCCGGGAAATTCCATAAGGCTTTTCTTTTAGAACCATTATAGTAAATTGAAGCATAGAAACGGGGGTCTCTGTTTGCATAAGGATCATTAGGGTTATACAATGTGTTTGCTGTATTATAATTGGGCTGAGTATGCTGATCATCCAGATAGGGAGTCGTCAAATTAAGAATTGGCTGTCCATCACTGGTTTCATAAGCATCTACTAACTCCTGTGACGGACAAGTACCTGATTTGTAACCATCCTGGGCACCTATGCCATCGACATTCCAGATATTACCCTGACCATCACGGCTTTGATATATGGTTTCTTTATCTACCGGATCTGATGAATAACTCATGTTGGTACAAAAATATTCGTTATAAGCCGCAGTATGTACATCCTTATCAGGCCCAAGGAAAGCCACATCAGATAAATAGGTAGCGGGAAAATTCACAGTGTTATAAAGTGCATAACCGGCTGCCCTAAGATTTGCCAAAGATGCTTTGTTGACGGTATAAGCCTCTTGCCAATAATCTTTACCTGCGTTGTAGAGGGGACTGGCGGCAAAAAGGATCATTTTTGATTTGATGGCTTCAGCCATCGCTTTGTTGACACGTCCTCCTTCAGCAGCGGTAGTTATTCTCCAGGGTAATTCAGCTGTATTCAAAGCAAAATCGCAATCCGCCATAATGAATTTAACTACATCATAATAACTCGCTTTTTTTAATTTGGAAAAGTTATCTGTAAAATTATAGGGATCAGCTTCAATCGGAAGTACAGCCCCGAACCATTTCAACAACTCTGAGTAATAGTAAGCCCTGAGAAGATGTGCTTCAGCAGTCCAGCGTTTTCTATCTGTCTCACTCGCTACCGTAGCTTTGTCAATATGGGTAAGAAATAAGGTACAGTTACGGATTGCAGTCCAATACCTTGGCCAATAATCCCCATTTCCTGCATCAGCACTGATATTAGTCAAAGGGTGATTGCTTGCAGAAGCATTACCACTATACATACGTCCAGACACCAGTGAAGGTTCAGCCTCGGCATCAGTATCCCAGGCTTCATCGCTGGCATCAACGGGACCTCTCATCCAAAAGTAATACCTTGTACCTTTAGAAGGCATATTTTGATAGCAACTGTTCAGAAAAGCTCCAACTTTATCATTATCGGAAAAAACCTGATCCAGACTTAATTTGCCATCCGGCGCTTTATCCAACGCTTTCTTGCATGACCCTAAGGTCATTAGGAAAATCGTTAGCGAAAAAACTATATATTTAGTTTTCATAATTTTTTTAATTTAAGGATTAGAAAAAAGTAATGTTAATGCCAAAGTTTGTCATTTTGGTCACCGGATAATCAAGTGAACCATTATTCTCAGGATCAAGATGCGACATTCTCAATTTATCCCATGTAACCATGTTATCAGCGCTGACAAAAACTCTCAACCTCTGGATCCCAATCACTTTAAGGGCTCTATCTGGAAGCGTATAAGCCAGTTCGATATTTTTTAACCGGATAAACGAACGATCCATAATAAAGAATTCATTGGCCGTATGGTTCGTAGTCGTAACCGTACTAAGCGCCGGGTAAGTGATCTTTTCGCCTTTGGCATAACGTTCTGCAGTCCAGGCTGTTTTCTGGTAACCAAAGTAAGTACCCAGTTTGATGTTTTCATAAACACCCTGATTAGCATAGTTACTACTATAATGACCTATACCCTGAAAAAACGTAGTAAAGTCAAACGACTTGTAATGCAGGGACACTGTGATGCCATAGGCTACTTCCGGAATACTGGAATAACCGATGGGGACGATATCTTTATTATCGATTTTCCCATCACCATTTTCATCGATGTATTTAAAATCCCCGACCCCGGGTTGACCGAAACTATAAGTAGCAGTCTTCGCCAGATAAGCATCCAATTCTTCTTTGGAATTAAAATAGCCGTTACCATTACTGTAATCAATCTTATAACCCGTTGCCTGACCAATTGGCAACCCGGTTGATCCGTACCTCATAGCATACGTTGAATCACGAATTTGCTCATCACGAAACTTCACTGTATTGTGGTTAAAGCCATAGTTTGCATTAACCCTCAGAAATAGATCTTTAGCTAAAGATTTGTTATAGGTAACTTCAATTTCATAACCATGATTATAAACTAATCCCATGTTTACTTTTGGAATATTGCCCAAAGGAACTCCCTGGAACGAAGGGACAGTACCCCTGGAGATCAGAATGTTGCTCCTATTTTCCACGAAGTAGTCGAAAGAGAAATCTAAATCTTCTATCAATTGCATATCAATACCGTAGTTCTGTTTTTTGGCAACCTCCCAGGAAATAGCAGGATTACCCATAAGTCCCTGATTTATAGTCCGCCCCAACCCTAAACTACTTAGTGCACCGCCGCCTACAACGGTAATATTACTTTGATAGAGGAAACGTGAGCCTCCCATCTGATCGTTACCAACCTTACCATAAGATGCTCTTAATTTAAGATTGGTAATTATAGGATTGGCTTTTAGGAAATTTTCATTACTAACTACCCAACCCCCGGATACTGCCGGAAAGAAACCGTAACGTTTAGCAGGAGCAAACTGCTCAGAACCATTATATCCCACATCTACTTCGGCGAGATAACGGTTGTCATAGCCATAAGTGACACGTCCGGATAAACCTACTACGTTGAAAGGGATTTCACCTGCTGTCGACTCCCAATAATCACGCTGAGCCAGTACCATCCCAGTTACAGCGTGTTTCTCGCCAAACGTGCGATTGTAATTGACAAATCCCTGCATATTAATATTATAACGGGAATCTACACCCTTTGTTAATGAAAGCAACATTTCATTTGCACGAATAACAGAATAAGTCATCTGATTAGTGGCTGAGTTAACATTTGCACCATACAAACGTTCATGTTTATATCCCTGCGTTGCTGATGTTGACTTAGAGTCATAGGATATCATACCTTTCACACTAAGTCCCTTAGTAATTTTATTCCCTAAATCCCAATCCAACCCGAAGGACGAAATAAGGTTTGATCGAACCTCAGCCCGATAACCTTGCCTGTTCATAATCTCAAACGCGGTACGATCTAAATAAGTAGGATAAACAACTTGACCGGGAGCTACCCCAAATCCGGCTATTGTAGTTGGCCCGGGTGTAATGGGAAGAATAGTTTGTGCCTGATAGAGCAAATCAGTCATCATCCAGTGGGTATCATTACCAGGATATGTCCCTGCTGAAGGCATGTTCACCTGTTCGATGTAGCTGCCAATATTAAGGAATGCTTTAAGTGTATTAGAAACCTTATAGTCCAGATTAGCCCTAAAGTTGAAACGATCCATTTTGGAAGAAGGATCATAACCCAATACGGATTTAGGTTCTACATTCAGGTTACCACCCTGGTGAAGATATGCTGCATTTACAAAATAAGTTACTCTGTCTGTACCACCACTTACATCAGCGTTAAGGCGTGTTGAAGGAGCAGAACCGGTGATCAATTCCCGGTAGTAATCATGGTCTGGATACATGTAATTTCTGACAAACGCTTTTTGAGCATAGTCAGGATCGTTATGATCAAGGCCTAAAAGAGGATTAGCATACTTATCCATCGTCACCTGATCAAACGGAAGCGGGAATATATTATCATTTGC
>CAJDWB010000060.1_pt1 | contig 15384 bp, 14 predicted proteins | sample 7391501 | NCBI WGS metagenome assembly CAJDWB01 (sample SAMEA7055733, study PRJEB34461) | soil metagenome | biome: terrestrial ecosystem; feature: Peninsula; material: soil | place: Antarctica | collected 2016 | reverse complement strand
ATCAACAACCAAAATGGTTAATTGTTCCATAATATTGTTTGCTCTTATTATCCTTATGTTTATGAGATTACTGCTTAAATGAAAAAAATTCAAGTTCCAGGTAGTAATCACTTAGGCAATTTTTTAGCTCGTTTCAAGAATTGTGCAAAGTTTTCGTTTAATTTTAGTAATTTTTTATGTTTAATGATTTTACTTTGCTTGTTGTCGCTATCAGCGCAAGCGGTTGATAGTCCGTTATGGCAGTTTAAGGGTTTACAGATTGAACATAATGTTAATAAAACCCAAATCACAGCTGACTCGGTGACATTTTTACCCAATACTACAGTCAGTCGGCTGAGTTATATTTGTCAAGATATCATGGCTATCTATCCGCAACACAGTTGTGATCAAGCCCAATTATCATTTAATTTAGATCAATATAAGATACAACTTCAAGGTCAGGTTGCCTATGATTTAGCATTACCTTGGTTGAAAATTAATGCCACCGATCAAGCTGGCAGTATTAGCTTAAATTATGATAGCCGACAGCAGCAGCAAGTTTTACAATTAAATGAATTAGCCCTACAACAGTGGTTGCCTCCGTTGCTAAAACCAATTAGAGACAACCTGACTGCCGCCATAAGCGGTACTGTGCAGTATGACCTTGCTCAAGACCTGCTAATGGCATCCCAACCCATGGCGTTCAATAATTTGAATTATGAGCACACCGATGATTTAATTGCCTTAGGCCTTGCCGGCACATTAACCTTTAACTTTAACCTTGATAAAATGTCTTTGGATGCTGAAATAAATATTGATGGCGGTGAAACTTTATTAAAGCAGGTTTATATTAATTTTGCTGAGTTTCCGCTGCAGCTTAAGTTTAAAATTAATCTGAACAAATCACCCTATCATGTGCATTTAGTAGCTATTCACAAGCAAGCACTCAACGCTGAAGCTGAGTTTACTTTACAGGAAGACATGAGTATTAAAGATTGGCAGCTTAATGTTTCGGTATTAGACAGCGACACGGTTAATAGGCAGTTGATTAACAGTGTTTTGGAAATTTATGGTTTCACCAAAAATATAGCCGACGGTCAGTTCTCAGTGACCGCCAGTGGTATAGGATTAGAGATTCAACATATAGTTGCTGATTTTATCAATTTCTCATTTACCAATAAGAAACGCAAATTAGAAGTGGCGAAACTCAACGGCCGTGTTGATTGGCAGTGGCAACAGACAAGTAAGCCATCAAATTTACAATGGCAGAGTCTGCTGTTATCCGGTTTACCGGTAGGACCCGCCGACATGGCATTTAACCTCAGTGAAGATAAGTTCAAGCTCTATGGACGGCATGATTTTCCGATACTTGATGGTACTCTTGTGATTGAGCGATTAGATATAGATCAGTTTATTGGTGAACAACCGTCTCAAGTACGTATGGATGCAGAAATCGAGCCCATTTCGATGACATTAATTACCAAGCAATTAGGATGGCCTGAAATGGCCGGTCAATTTAGTGGCCAACTGCCGGGTTTAGTCAAAACAGGTAATGTCATCAGTTTTGAGGGTGCACTTAATCTCAGCGTGTTTGACGGTACTGTGCGTGTTGAAAATTTGTCGATGGAACGGTTATTTGGTGTGGCACCGGTGATTGCAGCAGATATAGATATGAGCTATTTGGATTTAGAGACACTTACTAAAACCTTTGATTTTGGCCTAATCACCGGCCGTTTATCCGGTGAAGTCGGACAATTAAGGATTACTAATTGGAAAGTAGATCGTATGGACGCCAAAATTTATAGTGTTAAAACTGAACATACTGAGCAAACCATCAGTCAAAAGGCCATTGAAAATATTTCATCCTTAGGTGGTATACAAGGCGCCATATCGCGAACATTTTTACGATTTTTTGAGCAGTTTAAGTACAAAAAAATCAAGCTAAGCTGTAAACTGCATAATTCGGTTTGTCTGATTGGTGGTATTGACAATACAGATAGTCAGTTTACCATTGTTGAAGGCGGTGGTTTACCGAAAATAAATATAGTTGGTTTTGCCCGTGAAATTGATTGGGATGTGTTTGTAAATCGCTTACTGACGGCCAATTTTGAGCAATAAGATTTCTTCGCGAAGATCGTTGAAATGATTCAGCCACCGTTAACCCCAAGACGTTATAATTCCCTCTAACTAAAAAGGAGTCACCCTATGAAAAAATGGTATCTATCAAGTTTATTTTTGTCCAGTTTATTTTTGACCGCCTGTGTCACTATTAATGTTTATTTTCCGGCTGCTGAAATGGAGTCGGCTGCAGAAAAAATTGTACGCGATGTCTTACAGGAAGAGCAACAAAACAATACTGATACAAAAGACCCTCAAACCGGTATTAATCTAAATACTCCAAAATCAAACTCAATTGCCTTAGGTATTCTGGACTTTTTTATTGGTTCTGCCCATGCGCAACCGCAGGCTAACATTACTTTGTCATCGCCGGCTATTGATGTTATTACCAGCCGTATGAAAGATCGGGTAGGCAGTCATTTGCGTGATTATCTGAATGAAAACGTGATTGGTTTTACTAATGATGGTCTGGTTGAGATTGTAAATATTGACAATCTGGCTTTAAAAGACCGACAAGCTGTTAAAAAAATAGTGGCCGATGAAAATCGTGATCGTATTGCTTTATACCGCGAAATGGCAATTGCCAACGATCATCCTGAATGGGAAGACCAAGTACGTTTAGCGTTTGTTAAACAATGGATATCACAAGCCCAATCAGGTTGGTTATACCAAGATAATGCCGGACGATGGGTTAATAAATAATTCATGAAAAGACAACGTCAACGAATACCCGCAGAGCCAATAGAATTAACCGTTACTGACTTAAGTCATGATGGTCGTGGTATCGCTCGTCATAATGATAAAGTTATTTTTATACAAAATGCTCTACCCGGTGAAACAGTTCAAGCTAAGTTAAATCGACGAACACGAAATTTCGATGAGGCTGTCGCTGAACAGATAACTAATCCATCCGTGGATCGAGTTGAACCGGCTTGTGAGTTTTATAAAGTTTGCAATGGTTGCACCGTTATGCACATCAGTGATGAGAAGCAAATTGAATTCAAATTCAGTACTTTGCAATCAAATCTGAAGAAGATGGGTAATGTGATTCCGAGACAATGGCTACCACCTTTGAGTGACCAGCACTGGCATTATCGAAGACGGGCTCGATTAAGTGTTAAGTGGGTCACTGGTAAAGATAAAGTATTGGTCGGGTTTCGTGAAAAGAACGGTCGATTTGTGGCTGATATGACCGATTGTTTAGTTTTAGAGAAACCATTGGCTAAACTCATTCAGCCATTACAAGAGTTGATTGGAAAAATGGCTATAAAAAATCAAATTCCACAAATCGAATGTGCTATGAGTGACGATTCAGTGGCTTTGATAATGCGTCATATGCGTGACCTGACAGCGGCTGATTTAGATCTTGTTAAACAGTTTGCTGAAGAACATCAATTACAAATGTTTTTACAGTCCAAAGGTCCGAAAACGATAAAGCCGTTAAAACTGGATTACCCTCCCTTGGCTTTTACACTCACAGAACAAAAACTGCGTTATGAATTCTTGCCAAATGATTTTATTCAGGTCAATCGACGAATGAATGAAAAAATGATTGCACAGGTTTTAAGTCATATGAAATTGACTAAAACAGCCAAAGTGCTTGATTTATTTTGTGGATTGGGTAATTTTACCTTACCGATTGCCAAAAACTGTGAGCAGGTGGTGGGTGTTGAAGGTGATCAACAATTGGTAGAGCGTGCACAACATAATGCCCGTTTAAATAAATTAGAAAATGCTGAGTTTTTTGTTGCGGATTTGACCAAAGATCACAGTCAAAGCGAATGGTTTAAACAGAGTTACAGTCATGTACTGATTGATCCACCACGCAGTGGTGCTTGGGAGGTTTTACCGTTAATTGCAGAAACTGATGCCCAAATACTGGTTTATGTATCATGCCATCCGGGTAGTTTAGCCCGTGATACTGAGCGCTTGGTTAATGAACTGGGCTTTACTTTAGACTGTGCTGGGGTTATGGATATGTTTCCACACACCTCACACGTTGAATCAATGGCTGTATTTAGCCGAAAAGTTAACCAAGAATAGAGTTGAGGTCATGCAATTACTGGCACTTCTTATATCGTTTGCTTTATTCCATGTGATTAGTAAGCCACAGTTCCTGCAATCTTATGCTTGGATGAATAATCTTAAACAACTGTGGCTAAGTAAAGAATACTTTAAACAGCCTTGGTTAAATATCCTTATTATATTTTTACCTGTTATCGTTATTACCGGTTTAGTCAGTTATTGGTTGCATCAGTATCATTCGCACCTACTGTGGTACTTATTGTTTAATTGTATTGTCTTATTTTACTGTCTAGGGCCGGAACAGCTTGAACAGCATTTAGCTCTTCAAACGGAACAATTGGATATAGTTGAACCACCGGCGAAGCATCCACAACTGATTATTAACCGTTTAACAGATGAGGCCATACAGCGTTGGTTTGCAGTCTTTTTTTGGTTCGTGGTGGCTGGAGCGGCTGGAGCGCTTGCTTATAGGTTGTTGCGGCAAACTCTTGTTGATGAAAAATCTACACCAACAGAGTTACATGTAATTATCACCAAAACTGTTTGGGTACTAGAGTATCCAGTAATTCTACTAATGGCAGTTTCTTTATTAATTGCCAGTGATTTTGATCGAATATGGCGACACTGTAAGTCCTTTTTTAAACGTCCTCATTGGTATCGATATCACAGTCCATTTTTATATGATGCCATGGACTTTGCTGTAAAAAACTGCGAAATTGACGCTGAAAAACCATATTCTCAACAAACTTTGGAAGTAACCACATTGTCAGTTTTAAAGCGCATGCTGATGGTCTGGTTGGTTCTGGTAGCTTTAATAGTCTTATTAACCATAGGATAGCGAAATGAAAATCTTACAATTATTATTTTTAATACTTTTATTTGCACTACAAACTTCGGATGCGGCCAAGCTCTATAAATGGGTCGATGAAGATGGTCGTGTGCAATACAGTGACCAAGTACCACCTGATCAAATTGATCAAGCCCGTGAAGAGCTCAATAAAGTGGGTGTTGTCAAAGAGCGGGTCGATCGTGCCTTAACGCCGGAAGAAAGAATCACCCAAGCTGAAGAACTTAAAAAGCAGCGTGATGAAGAACAACGTATTGAGCAACAGAAAAAAGAGATAGAGCGAGAGCGCAATACCCTGTTAAAGTCATACAGTAATGCTGAACAAATAAAACGACTAAAGCAAGAACGTATTGACGCACTTAAACGTAATATCGAATTAGCAGAAGAGAATTTAGTCATCCAAAATAGAAACTTAGATGATTTATTAAAACGAGCGGCTGACAGAGAACGCAGTGGCGAAGTGGTTTCTGCTGTATTTATTAATCAAATTCAGACAACTCGTGAACAAATTGACAACCAAAAACAGTTTATTCTTGATAAGACCAAAGAAATACAGTCAACGCAAGAAAAATATGATTATGAATTGATTAAGTACTTGGAATACAGTGGTCAGGAGTTAGATTCGACTGAATCGGAACAAACAGAACCAGAAAAGATAGACTAATGGATTTATTGTAATCGGGGAAAAGTTCCTCCACAAGTCATAAGACTCTTAAAGCCTGAATAAACATGACACTGATTTATTTAGGCTTTTTTTGTTTATGAAATTATTTTTTCCCGATATGAACGTCACCGCTTATTATTTCTAATACTACCTTTTCTAACTGATAATAAAAGCAGGATTCAAATAGCCATTATGGTAAACAGAGATTTGCTACATTTAAGCTATCACTTGCTAGCACGCTCAAGTAAAATAGTGGTTTTGGTTAAATTTATAATCTGATATGTCCACTGAAATTAATAAGCTTGATTTATTTGCGATAGATACCTTACTTACTGATGAACAACGGATGGTTAAAGAATCCATCGCCCGATGGGTTGATGAAAGATTCATACCGCTGGTTGGCGAAGCCTTCGATAGCCATGAATTCCCTATGGAGTTAGTCCCCGAAATGGCCGACTTGGGTCTGTTTGGCAGCACCATTCAAGGTTATGGCTGTGCCGGTTTGGATTACATGTCCTATGGTTTGATTTGTCAGGAGTTAGAACGCGGCGACAGTGGTTTGCGCAGTTTTGCCTCGGTACAAAGTTCTTTGTGTATGTTTCCCATAGATGAATTTGGTTCTGATGAACAAAAGCAAAAGTGGTTACCACCTATGGCGCGTGGCGAAGTCATTGGTTGTTTTGGTTTAACTGAAGCCCATGCTGGTTCTGATCCGGCAGCTATGAAAACCCGGGCTAAGAAGTCAGGTGATGATTGGATTATAAATGGTTCAAAAATGTGGATTACCAATGGATCAGTTGCAGATATTGCCATCATTTGGGCACAAACTGAAGACAGTATTCAAGGATTTATTATTGAAAAAGATATGCCGGGTTTTGCTACTGAGCTGATTACCCGAAAAATGTCGCTGCGAGCTTCTGTAACTTCGGCATTATTTTTTGATGATGTTCGCGTTCCTGACGCCAATCGATTGCCAAAGGTTAAAGGCTTAAAAGGACCCTTAAGCTGTTTGTCCAATGCCCGTTTCGGCATTTCTTTTGGTCCGATTGGTGCGGCCCAAGCTTGTTTACAAGAAGTGCTTGATTATACTGCTGAACGTATTTTGTTTGATCGGACATTGGACAGTAATCAGATCATTCAGCAAAAGTTGGCTGATATGTCGCGAAGAATTTCCACAGCACAACTATTGGCTTATCGCTTAGGTCAGCTCAAAGATAGCAATCAAATTAATCCAACCCAAATTTCCATGGCTAAATGGAATAATGTTCGTATGGCGTTGGATATAGCCCGTGAATGCCGCGATATGTTGGGTGGCGCTGGTATTACAACTGAGCATGTGGCGATCAGACATATGCTGAATTTAGAAAGTGTAATTACCTACGAAGGCACGGAGACCATTCATCAGTTAGTGGTGGGCAGGGCTCTGACTGGTAAGAGTGCTTTTTGAATTATGCAAAGTAATAACAGTAAAAAAATTAACCGCGCAGAAGTTGTTAATGATAACTTTTTAGCCTTTGTTGAGAACTATCAACCAAGCCAGCCGAAAAGCGATTTGGCTACCAATGGTCTAGATCAGCATAGCTTATGGCAGTTGTTTGAATCACAAGTCCGTTCTCGACAACTGGATTTAATGGCACGGGTGCTTAAGCTACAAAATAAAGTGTTTTACACGGCCGTTTATTGCGTCCCACTGATCCAGCTTTTCTACATTATCGCAGTGGTGCTTTCATGATGGAACGCTCGCGTCATGTACCCGGTATCGATCCGATTTGGGATACCTGTTTGTCTTTTGCCGCTGCTAAAAGTGATCCGGCATCTGGTGGTCGCCATAAAGTATGGGGCTCGAAACCATTATGGGTTTTACCACAAACCAGTACCATCGCCAGTCATTTACCCAAAGCGGTGGGTTGTGCTCTGGGGATTGAGTTAACACAAAGATTAAAAACTAAAATGCCGATTCCCGATGATTCTATTGTGATTTGTAATTTTGGTGATGCCAGTGCTAATCATTCAACCGCACAGGGTGCTTTTAATGCTGCTGGTTGGGCTGCTTTCCAGGGCCTTAAAACGCCAGTTTTATTCGTCTGTGAAGATAATGGAATTGGAATTTCAGTAAAAACTCCAGAAAACTGGATTGCTGAAAGCTTTAAATATCGTCCCGGAATCCAATATTTTGCTGCTGATGGTTTAGATTTGGAAAACGGTTATTTACAAGTAAAACGTGCCGTAGATTATTGCCGCCAAGAGCGAAAGCCGGTATTCTTACATTTAAAGACAACTCGACTTATGGGTCATGCTGGCACCGATTTTGAGGTAGATTATCGCAAATTGAATGATCTATTAGCAGACGAAGCCAGGGATCCATTGCTTAATACTGTAGCAAGTATTATAGATCATGGCATTAAGAAACCAGCCGAAATAATTGATTTCTATCATAAAGTTTATGAAGAATGTCTGGCTAAGGCCGAACAAGCTCAGCATATGGCGATACAGATTAACCGTGGTTTACAAGATCTTATGGTGAAATATTCCAATATGATTTTGTTTGGTGAGGATGTGGCTCAAAAGGGTGGCGTTTATACGATAACCAAAGATCTCTATAAGCTATTCAGTGCTAAGCGGGTCTTTAATACACTGCTGGATGAACAAACTATACTCGGTTTAGCACAAGGCTATGCTACTTTGGGATTATTACCAATTCCAGAAATTCAGTATTTGGCCTATTTTCATAACGCCTGTGACCAAATTCGTGGTGAAGCCGCCAGTTTACAGTTTTTCTCTAATGGCCAGTTTGCCAACCCAATGGTCATTCGTATTGCCGGATTGGGCTATCAGAAAGGTTTTGGTGGACACTTTCACAATGATAACTCCCTAACTGCGTTACGTGATATCCCAGGTTTGATAGTGGCTTGTCCGGCGCGTGGTGATGATGCAGTGACCATGATGCGAACATTAACCGCTATGGCACAAGTTAATAAACGGGTATCAGTTTTCATTGAGCCAATTGCTTTGTATATGCAAAAGGATTTGTATGAAGAAGGGGATGGTTTATGGAACACGGCTTATCCCAAGCCCGGTACAACTGCCAAACTTGGAGAGCCCCGTCTATATCATCCAAAAGCTCAGGATATACTGATAATTACCTACGGAAATGGTGTTTTAATTAGTTTAAAGGCTGTTCAAAAGTTCCAACAAGCGACCGGCCAAAATGTACAAGTGATGGATTTGCGCTGGTTACAACCCCTTAATGATAAAGCAATCAAGCAATATAGTGCAAAATTTGCTAAAATTTTAATTGTTGACGAAGGTCGTCGATCAGGCTGTATTGGTGAAGGTGTTATTACAATTTTAAACGGCAGTAATAACAGACTACAGCATATAGACCTGATCACTGGAAGTGATTGTTACACACCTTTGGGCGACGCCGCTAAATTGGTGTTACCGAATGAGACCGTCGTGTTAGAACATTTAATGCGTTTAAAAGGAGCCTAATTGAGCCAGCTTTGTATTTTATTTGCTGATGTTGCTGATAGTACCGCCTTATTTGATCGATATGGTGATGATGTAGCTCGGTCTACTATTGCTGGTATTTTGAATGAATTACTTGAAGATGTGCACTTATATTTGGGACATTTAGTAAAAACCATCGGTGATGAGATTATGTGTACTTTTAAGAGTACCGAGGAAGCCCTTAAAGCTGCCATTGCCATGCAAAACCGAATGCTTATCAGAGAGGTTGATGTCAATTTACCTTCGGCACAATTACGCATTGGTTTACATTGTGGAGAAGTTATTATTGAGGATGGTGATGTTTTTGGTGATGCGGTTAATGTCGCAGCACGCATGACAACATTTGCTAAAAAACAACAAATCATCACCAACCAAGTGACTTTAAAAACCTGCTCTGACAGTCAATTACCGATGTTTCGTTCCTTGGGTAAGGTGGATATTAAGGGCAAAAGTGAAGCCATTAGTATGGTTGAGATTCTGTGGCAACAAGACACCAGTAAGTTAACTCGAGTGACCTCATCTTTAGATATAAAATCAATTCTGGATGCTTTGGAATTGTGTATGCAAGTCAATGGCAAACAATATCGTTTAAATTCAACAAAACCTTTGTTAACGATTGGCCGTGCTGATGATTGCGACATCCAGGTTAAATTATTACGTACTTCTCGCTACCATGGCGAGTTGATATTTAAAGGTGGCAATTTTAAATACCAAGATAACAGTACCAACGGTAGCTGGATACAACAAAAAAATACCACACCAGTGCGACTTCATCGAGACGGTATTCTGTTACAAAGTGAAGGTTGGATTGCATTTGGACAAATGGATTTTACCGATAAAAATAAACTACTCCATTTTAAGGTGAAGAAATAAATGTTGGATTTGCTATATATCTACAGCTTACCGTTTTTATTTGCTACTTTATGGCAACTTATTCGTGGACGTTTACTAAGTTTTGTATTGTCTTTCGGTGTGTTCATATTGGTGTTACTTGCCGCTCGTTGGATGAGTGATGGTCGAAAAAATAAACTCCATTATCAGCAACGTAAATATATCGTCAAAAAACCATTTCCCATGATGTTTTTGGCATCATTGGCACTGGGTGTGGCCAGCTTCGCCGGTGCTTTTCTTGTAGCTAAATTAGGGCTATTCGCTGCGATTGGCCATGGCGTTGCAGCGATTGTCGGCAGCTGGCTATGGTACGGTTTGGATGATGTTGATAAACCGGTATTAACTGCTGTAGATGACCCGGAAAGCCAAAAAATTCTGGCTCTCAGTGAACAATCTATTGTTAATATTGAGCAAGTGAAAGGTATAATTGCCAATACTGAATTAGCCGGTTATCTCAATCAAATTGTACAATTAGCCCGTGAAATTGTTGAAACGCTAGTCGAAAAGCCTAAAAAAATTCCACAAGCTCGGCGGTTTTTGTATTCATATTTAGGTGCCACTGAAAGTGTTATTGATCGTTATGCTAAAACGCATAAAGCTGTCGAAAATGATAAACTAGAAAGTAATTTTAAACAGGTTTTACAAAATATTGTTGCTGTATTTTCAGAACAACAACAAAAACTCCTTGAAAATGATGTATTTGATTTAGATGTAGATATTGAAGTCCTGAATACACTTTTAGAAAAACAAGGCATTAACTAATTAATGAATATAAAGAGGACATTATGACAGAAGAATCAAAAACAGATGTTAAGACGGATGTAAAAACAGCCATCAATGAGATAATTGTACCGGGTGTAACCAGTGAAATGATTTCCTATAAAGATGCTGACAGCGAAGAAAAACAACGAATTGATGCATTGTTGGCAGAAATCAATATTGCTGATGCCAACTCAATTATATTTTTTGGTAGTAAAGCACAGGAAAAAGTGACTGAAATCTCCGACAAAATGCTTGAAGGTGTCCAAAATAAAGACTTAGGTCGTTCCGGTGACGCCCTTAATGAAATGGTTGCAACCATTCGTGGTTTCGATATAGATGAGCTAGATCCCAATAAAAAACCGGGATTTTTTGCCCGTTTATTTAATCGTGCCAAACCATTGGCTAAATTCCTACAGCGTTATGAAGAAGTCAAAAAGCAGATCGCTAGTATCACCAATAAGCTGGAATCTCACAAAACCACTTTATTAAAAGACATTACCAGTTTAGATCGACTTTATGTCGCCAATTTAGAGTATTTTCACAACCTCGAAGATTACATTAAAGCTGGTGAAGAAAAGTTACGTGAGTTGCATGATGACACCATTCCGAAAATGGAGAAAAGTGCTGAAGGTAGTGATGATATGTTGGCGGCGCAGAAACTGCGTGATTTGCGTTCAGCTACAGCTGATTTAGATCGTAGAGTTCATGATTTACTTTTGACCCGTCAGGTTACACTGCAAAGCTTGCCAAGTATTCGTCTGGTGCAAGAAAATGATAAAGGTCTGATTAATAAAATCAACTCAACCATTGCTAATACCATTCCCTTATGGCGTCAACAGTTAGCTCAAACCGTTACTATTTGGCGTTCAGAACAAGCTGCAGACACCTTAAAAGATGCTACCGACTTAACCAATGAAATGTTGGCCGCCAATGCCGATAACTTACAGATTGCTAACCGTAAGGTTCGTGAACAGATGGAGCGGGGCGTGTTTGATATTGAAGTGATTAAAATGGCCAATCAGAAACTGATAGCAACTATTGATGACAGTCTGAAAATTGCTGAAGCCGGAAAGGTTAAACGTGCAGAGGCAGTGATAGAATTACAAAAATCTGAAGCAGAATTAAGACAAGCTTTACTGGCATCTAAAGCCCAGTATACCGAAATAACAACTCAATAAATCAGAAATATATTGCCCGTTAATCAAATTAGGTTAACGGGTATGTTTTTTAAGGTTGGTATTCAATAATAACTGGCGCGTGGTCTGAAAAGCGTTCATCCTTGTAAATGCTGGCAGATTTAATACGTTTTTTAAAATGTGGCGAAACCATATGATAGTCAATACGCCAGCCGGTATTATTGGCCCAAGCTTGACCACGATTTGACCACCATGAATATTGATTTTCACCCGGTTCAATATGACGAAAAGCATCCACTATTTGCATATCATTCAATAAATAACTGAGCCATTGACGCTCTTCAGGTAAAAATCCGGAATTTTTTAAGTTACCGCGCCAGTTTTTAAGATCTATTTCTTGATGTGCAATATTCCAATCTCCACAAATAATAAACGGTTTGTCTTGTTGTAGTAGCGCTTGTATTTTTTGTTGTATGCGTTCCATACATACATATTTAAAGTCCTGACGACTGTCTTTTGATGAGCCTGAGGGCATATAAAGAGAAGCGATTATAATATCGCCTAAATCAATTGATAACCAACGTCCTTCTGAGTCGAATTCTGGCCAGTCAATACCATATTCAACCGTAATAGGCTGATGTTTACTATAAATGGCGACACCTGAATAACCTTTTTTAATCGCATCCGCTTGGTAGAAGTGATAACCTTGCGGTATAAAATCCTTAGGGGGTAACTGATTTAATTGGGCTTTGGTTTCTTGAATACATAGGATGTCAGCATTTTGTTGTTGAAACCAACTAAAGAGTCCTTTGCGGTGCGCAGCTCTAATACCATTGGCATTGAGTGTAATTATTTTCATGGTTATGTTGATTTAAAATGCCGCTGATTATAACACCATGACATAAGACTGCGACGGGAGCATAAAACACTTGCAAATTGATACGGTATTTTAGAAGATGAAAACTTTTTAATAATGACAAACCCATGCAGATAGCACAGCAATTTTTGCAACTAGCAATGCGTAAAAACGTCCTGAAGCTGGGTGAATTTACCCTTAAGTCAGGTCGAGTTAGCCCTTATTTCTTTAATGCTGGCAGAGTAAAATTCAATTTGATGTTCTGTTTGGTCCAGCCTATAAAGGTATTCCCTTAGCTACAGCAATAGCTATTGCTTATCAACATCGATATAAGAAAAATATTCCGGTGGTATTTAATCGTAAGGAGGTTAAAGATCATGGGGAGGGCGGGCAGTTAATGGGCGCGCCTTTACAAGGTCGAGTTTTAATCGTTGATGATGTTGTTTCTGCTGGAACTTCGGTACGCCAATCTATTGACATGATTAATGCCGCAGGCGCTAAAGCGGTGGGCGTAGCAGTTGCTTTAGATAGACAAGAAAAGGGTGAAAATCAACAGTCGGCCATGCAAGAATTAAGTGAGCAATATCAACTGAAAACAGTAGCTATCGCCTGTTTAGATGATTTATTGGTGCTGTTGCCTAAAGACAACCCTGATCGTGATCGAGTGGCACTCTACCGCAATGATCGTGATCGGTTGTTTTTTTTGGGGGACTTGGTTAATCGTGGTGGTGAATCCTTAGCGGTTTTACGATGGGTTTACTCACATCATGACTGCTGCTTCAATGTCCTTGGTAATCATGATTTTAGTTTATTGCATCAATATTATTTACCAAAACGTCGTAAGAACAACCGTGAGTTTCGCGCTATTTTCGCCGCTACCGATGCAGCGTTATTAATGAAATGGTTAGTTCGTCAACCCCTATTAATTGAATTACCGGAGGCAGTATTAACGCACGCCGGGGTTTATCCTTTGTGGGATGTTGATACTCAGGCACGACACAGTGACTGGGCTATGTCTAATTTACGCGAACACCCTAAAAGATTTTTAAAAATTATGTATGGTGATGAACCACGCAGCTGGCATGCGGGACTTACGGATGCAGAAAAGTGGCGATTTATAGTTAATGTCTCAACCCGTATGCGCTTTGTTGATGATCAAGGGCGTCTTGAGTTTACTCAAAAGATGGCGACCACTAAGAAAAAGTCATTACAGCCTTGGTTTACACTTAGCCGACAAAATTCATTTAAAAAACCGATTTATTTCGGCCACTGGTCTACTTTAGGCCTTTATCGGAATGGGCTGATAAATTGCTTGGACTCTGGTTGTGTTTGGGGTGGTCAATTATCAGCCGTGCGGTTACAGGATAATGCCTTATTTCAAGTAGGATAGGTCTTATTTGACCTTAAAAAGGGTCGATTTTTGTCGTTATAACTGACACAATAGCAGGCTTGTTTTTAGAAAATTATATTTCATCGAATGACTGACAAAAACGTAACAGAAAACTTTATTACACAAATTATTGATGCCGATTTAGCTTCCGGGAAACACAGCAAAATCGTCACCCGCTTTCCACCGGAACCTAATGGTTATTTACATATTGGCCATGCCAAGTCAATTTGTCTGAATTTTGGTGTAGCTGTTGATTACCAGGGCACCTGCCACTTGCGCTTTGATGATACTAACCCTGAAAAAGAAAGTAATGAATATGCCGAATCGATTAAAGCCGATGTCCAGTGGTTAGGTTTTGAATGGCAACCCCATGAATACCGTGCCTCGGATTATTTTTCAAAGTTATATGATTACGCGATCGAATTGATTGATAAAGGATTGGCTTATGTAGATGATCAATCCATTGATGAAATACGTGCCAACCGTGGTGACTTTAAAACACCGGGTAAAGATAGCCCCTATCGTGAACGTGGAACAAAAGAGAATTTAGATTTATTTACCCGGATGAAAGACGGAGAGTTTGCAGACGGCAGTCGGGTTTTGCGGGCAAAAATCGATATGCAATCGGGTAATATTAATATGCGTGATCCGGTTATTTATCGAATCCGAAGACTGCATCATATTCATACCGGAGACAGTTGGTGTATTTATCCAATGTACGATTTTACCCATGGTATTTCAGATGCTATAGAAGGTATTACTCATTCCTTGTGCACTTTAGAGTTTGAAGATCACCGGCCTTTATATGACTGGTATCTGGATAACATAACCATCGATTGTCATCCGCAACAAATCGAATTTTCGCGATTAAACCTATCATTTACAATAACATCCAAGAGAAAGTTAAGCCAACTTGTTGAAAACAATCTGGTTGATGGCTGGGATGATCCGCGCATGAGCACCTTATCGGGTATGCGGCGCCGTGGTTATCCACCGGCAGCAATACGTGAATTTATCAAACGGGTTGGCGTTAGTAAAAGTGAATCAGTAATTTCAATGACAGTTTTAGAAGATACTTTACGCAGTCATTTGAATAAAGTTGCACCACGGGTGATGGGTGTTTTAGACCCGCTGAAAGTAGTCATTGAAAATTATCCAGAAGCACAAGTAACCATGCTTGATGTGGATGCCTTTGCTGTACACAGT
>CAJDWB010000025.1_pt1 | contig 15638 bp, 17 predicted proteins | sample 7391501 | NCBI WGS metagenome assembly CAJDWB01 (sample SAMEA7055733, study PRJEB34461) | soil metagenome | biome: terrestrial ecosystem; feature: Peninsula; material: soil | place: Antarctica | collected 2016 | reverse complement strand
GTTCGCGAACACCGGAGTGCTCAGACCAGCACCAGACCAAGGCTGAGTCCGACCGCGTAGACCAGTTCGGTCCGCCCGGTGGCCCCGAGGACGGCGATCAGCGCGGGACCCTCGGCACCGCCGGCAACCATCACATCGGCATCGCCATACTGAATAGTGCGATAAGCCATACCAATACTGTGTGTAGCCGAACTACAAGCCGAAACCATAGCCAAATTAGGTCCTTTTAGACCATATTTAATACTTAAATTACCGGCAGCCATATTAATAATGGTGCTCGGAATAAAAAATGGTGAGATTCGTCTGGGGCCTTTATTTAACCAAGTTTCAGTAGTTTCCTGAATACCCAAAATACCACCAATACCGGCACCAATATAGGTACCTATACGTTCAGCATTGGCCTCAGTAACTTCTAGACCGGAATCTTCAATAGCATCAATCCCAGCAGCCATGGCATAGTGAATGAAAGGATCCATTTTTTTGGATTCTTTAGTCGACAGATAATCCGTTATTTCAAAACCCTTAATTTCACCGGCAATTTTTGCACTAAAATCTGACGTATCAAAATGTGTAATCAGACCAATACCACTGACACCATTGATAATATTATGCCAGGCAGTTTCTAAGGAATTGCCAACCGGTGAAACAATACCCATTCCGGTTACCACGACTCGACGTTTTTGCATATCAGTATCCATGAAAAAATTTAACTCTCGGCAAATAAAAAGCCACGTAAAACGCGGCTTTTAATGAACTCATCACTACCAACAGTTAAAAAATTAAACGTTGGCAGTTACATAGTCAATGGCTTGTTGTACAGTGGTGATTTTTTCAGCATCTTCTTCAGGAATTTCACATTCGAACTCTTCCTCTAACGCCATAACCAACTCCACTGTATCCAATGAGTCAGCTCCCAAATCATCAACGAACGAAGCACTGTTGTTCAACTCAGCAGCGCTGACGTCTAAATCCAACTGCTCAACAACAATATCTTTTACTTTATTCTCAATGTCACTCATGTGTTCATTACCTGTGTCAAATTGTCTATTGTATGCAAGCTTTCTTGATTTTTCCACCAATAAATCATCGCCGCTATCGCAAAAAGCTATTTTTATAGCAAACGTCCGTTTTAATTGGTCCCTAGTAAGTGTCGATGCCTGCCATTAATTCATATACATGCCACCATTAACATGCAATGTTTCACCGGTTATATAACGACCGCTTTGTGATGCTAAAAATAGTACCGCTTGGGCGATATCTTCCGTTTCTCCAAGCCTTTGTAATGGAATTTTATCCAATAACATGGCTTGTTGATCTTCAGGCAACTCAGCAGTCATATCAGTCTGGATGTATCCCGGTGCGACCACATTGACCGTAATACCACGACCGCCCACCTCTTGCGCCAGGGCTTTTGAAAAACCAATCAGACCGGCTTTAGCCGCTGCGTAGTTACTTTGACCGACGTTACCCATGGAACCGATTACCGAGCCAATATTAATAATACGCCCACTTCGGGCTTTCATCATGCCACGAATACAGGCCTTACTCATGCGAAAAATGGCGGATAAATTGGTGCTTATTACCTGCTCCCAATCATCATCATTCATGCGTATTAACAGCTTATCAATGGTAATACCGGCATTGTTGACTAAAATATCAGGTAAACCGGGACCGTCCTTTAAGGCTTTCATTAAAGCCTCGATACTGTCACTTTCTGTGACATTCAGAACCATGCCTTGACCGTTATATGCAGCTAAATCAGCGGCAATCGCTTGCGCGCCTTGTTCACTGGTAGCGGTGCCGATAACCAACGCACCAGCTTCAGCTAAAGTATGTGCTACGGCCTGACCTATGCCACGACTGGCACCGGTCACTAAGGCCACTTGATTATTTAATTTCATATTATGAACTCCAATATATAAGGAAGGCGTTAGTAAACACCAACAATAAGTCTATTAATATTTAATCAGCGCTGAACCCCAGGTAAAACCACCACCAAAGGCTTCTAATAATAGAATTTCACCACGCTTTACCTTACCTGAAGTAATGGCCTCATCCAAAGCCAAGCCGACTGAAGCAGCTGAGGTGTTACCATGTTTATCAACAGTAACAATAACCTGATCCATGCTCATGTTGAGCTTTTTAGCGGTTGCTAGAATAATTCGTAAATTAGCTTGATGCGGTATCAGCCAATCCACATCAGCTTTCTTCATATTATTGGCTTTTAGGGTTTCGGTAACAATCTTTCCAAGTGTTAATACGGCTGTTTTAAAAACTTCATTGCCTTTCATGCGGATTTTTAGACCACCATTAGGTTCATTTTTAAAACCACAGGAAACACCCACCGTGGCATTCAATAAATCACCATGGCGGCCATCAGCATGTAGATGAGTTGATAAAATACCCGGTTCTTGGGAAGGTTCTAAAATAATGGCACTGGCGCCATCACCAAACAATACGCAAGTGGAGCGATCAGTCCAATCAACCATCCGAGTGAGGGTTTCAGCTCCAATAACTAAAACATTTTTGTGCTGACCTGACTGAATAAACTTATCCGCTACACCCAAACCATAAATTGAACCACTACAGGCCGCATTGATATCAAAAGCTGTTATCCCTGGACAGCCCAAGGCCTTTTGTACTAAACATGCAGTACTCGGGAAAATTAAATCAGGTGTAGTCGTCCCTACTATGATTAAATCTAATTCATCGGCGGTCATCCCTGCTCTTTTTAATGCCTTTTTTGCGGCTTCAATAGCTAAGGTTGAAGTGGTTTCACCTTCAACTACCACATGGCGTTGTTTTATACCTGTACGATCTTGAATCCATTTATCATCGGTATCAACTATTTTCTCTAAGTCTGCATTGGTCAAGATTTTATCGGGCAAGGCACTACCGGTGGCTTTGATTCTTGAATATATTCTCATGTTTAATCTCTTTATATTTCTTCAGCTAACTGATTACTATTGCTCATTAGCTTTAGATGCAAACGATTTTATGTAACCAGCTGTCCGTTCAATCGCATGATAAAAACCTTGGGCGTCAGAATGACCATGTGACTTCACCACTAACCCATCTAATCCAAGTAGCAAAGCACCATTATATTGAGCTGGATTTAAGTTTATTTTATTAAATTGTGGCAACCAGCGCCGCCAACCGTGACCTTGTGATTTATGTTGCAGCTTTTTAATTAAACCTTCACAGGCTTTGAGGGTAATATTGCCCACAAAACCATCACAGCATATCACATCATAGCGACCACTGAATAAAGCACTGCCTTCACAAAAACCAACATAATTGAGCGATGACTGCTGCAACAAGCGATCCGCTTGTTGAATAGTATCATGGCCTTTTATATGCTCGGTACCAACATTCAGTAAGGCAATTTCAGGATTCGTTAACCCAGAAATTAACCGTGGTGCCATTTGGGAACCCAGTTCAGCTAAGTTCAATAAATCATGAGCACGGTATTCAAGACTGGCACCGACATCGAGAAACAATGTCGGTTTTGGATGACCCGGAATGACAGTTGCTAAAGCTGGCCGCTCATTGGGGCTGATGGATTTTAACCAGTACTTAGCAAAAGCCACCAAAGCACCGGTATTTCCTGCGGTTAAAACAGCATCAGCACGACTATCTTGCGATGATTTAATAGTTAGAGATAAACTGCTGTCACGCTTATTGCGTAAAGCCGCCAAGGGGCTTTCTGACATAGAAACTTGGCTGGCACAAACTTCAGTTACCCAGTTACTAGGTAAGCGGTGTGCTTGTTTTTGTAATTCTTTTTCATAGGGCTGCGTGACGAAAACCAAGAGATCGATCGTCGGATTTTTTCGGGCAAATTTAAGAACTGCCGCCAACCGACTTTCAATCGGCGCATCCCCACCCATTAAATCAATGGCAATACAGGCCATTTCTAACCCCTAAAAAGCACAAAGGGCAAATCTTAGATTTACCCTTGTGTCAGGTGATTGTTGTTTTTGGGTCGCATCAAGCGACACAAAATAACACACGATTATTCTTCGACTACAGTCTCAAAATGAATCACTTGTTTACCACGATAAAAGCCCTCTGGACTTACGTGGTGACGCAGATGAGTTTCACCTGTTTCTGGTTCAATAGACAAGGCTCTGGTTGTTAATTTATCATGTCCACGTCTCATGCCTCTTCTAGAAGGAGTTACTCGACTTTTTTGTACTGCCATCTTAAATTCTCCAAAATTACTTTAAATCTTTTAACACTGAAAACGGATTGTTACCCGCATTTTCAGGAGTATCAGTATCATCACTGAGGTATTTACTTTCCAATTTGGCACCGGCTTTATTGGGATAATCCGGTATCAATAATAGAATTTCATCTTCAATCAAGGCCTTCGGATCAACCATCATATCCTCAACCCAAGTTGCCAAAACATCACTATGTAACTTATCTTCATCTTCTATTTCACTGATGAAGCCAACCACACTTTCCTTGTCAATAGGATAAGGAAAAGACTCTAAACTGCGCTGACAAAGTAAATCCAACTCGCCTTTTACATGAATAGTTGCTTCACCCAATACAGATGGTGAGGTATGAAACTGAATATTATATTCAATATCAGTATCTTCGCTGTGCAATAACTCATGCGGCATCCGCTGGAGTTCGGAAATCTTTATTTTACCTGTAAGCTGCCAACGGTTTCTGACCGCGGCGTTTAAATCAATGGTTTCTGGTAGTGACTTGGACATAACCGGCGAATTCTAAAGGTTTTTAGGGTTGAATGCAAATTCTATAACAAATTATTACTGTCACAAGGTGGCAGCCGTTAATAGAGTCCTATTTTAACCTTATTTTTGTTAAAATTCAGCTTTTCAATATCATTATTATTATCGTGCATTGGTCAAGACAGAGCTTATCTTATGAAAATAAATTAACCAAGCGCGATTGTGATAGTATTGAACTGATTGTTATCCATTGTACCGAGTTGCCGGATTTAATAACCGCACGACAATACGGCGAGCGTATTTTATATGACAGCGGTACCGGTAATTCCGGGCATTTCTATATAAATCGTGATGGTACAACTGAACAATGGGTAGATTTATCCCGTATCGCTCATCATGTTAAAGACCACAATCACAACAGTATCGGTATCGAATTAGTTAATAACGGTCGTTATCCAAACTGGTACCACAGTACCCATCAAGAACCGACCGAGAACTATCCGGCTGTACAAATAGATGCATTAAATAAACTTTTAAAACAACTTACACAGCAATTGCCAAACCTCAAACATATCGTTGGTCACAGTGACCTGGACCAGACAAAGGTTACAGCGGAAGATAATCCACTTGTGACAGTTGTTAGAAAAATGGATCCGGGACCACTATTTCCATGGCAACAAGTTATGCAATATACCCGCTTAATTAACATTGGATCTCAGACCAAAAATTATGAACGAACCACAACAAAATGACATTAATAAACTACTAACCTACTTTGATTTAGAACACTTGGAAGTCAATCTGTTTCGTGGCCAATCTTTGGATATTGGAACCGGCCGTATTTTTGGTGGACAAGCATTAGCGCAATCTTTAAAGGCCGCCTACCTCACTACCGAAAACCATGAAGTTCATTCTTTGCATGCCTATTTCCTTCGCGAAGGTGATTGTGATAAGCACCTTAGGTTATCAACAGCATTCCAAAAGCATGAAACCGGCCTGAATCACCAAGCCGTAATGCCCAAAGTACCTTTCCCTGATGAGCTCTCAGAAAAAACGCTGATACCTATTAGTAAAATAAGACAATTATCACCCCGAATGCGGCGCACTTTAACCACCCAAGGTCCTTTTGAGTTTCGCTTTGCCAACGATGTTGATCCTTTTGATGATACCCCAAAAAAACCCATTAAACGGGTTTGGTTCCGTGCCCGTGCAAATTTGCCTGATGATCAGGTTTTACATCGTATTCTGTTAACTTTTGTTTCTGACTACCACTTGGTATCAACAGCCACTTTACCTCATGGCATCTCATATTTAGACCCCAGATTACAATTTGCCAGTTTAGATCACGCCATGTGGTTTCATCGCCCATTAAAAATTGATGATTGGTTGTTATACGACTGCGATAGCCCGAGTGCTTCAGAAGGGCGCGGCTTTGCTACCGGCCATGTATTTAATATCAAAGGTGATTTAGTGGCTTCTACCGCCCAACAAGGTTTGATGCGAATTTGGGATCAACCGAAAACAGAAGATTAATCAATCATGCAAAAAAAAAACATAGACTGGAAAGAGGAAACCAAAAATTTAATTAAAATAGTTATCGGCTCAATATTGATGGCCGCCGCTATTTCCTTATTCTTAGTGCCGGCAAAAATCATCACAGGCGGCACCCCGGGCTTAGCCATGATAATCTATTTTCTCAGTGATATCTCAATGGGTGTTGCCATGTTACTGGTCAACATTCCACTGCTTATCGCTGGTTTTCATTTTGTCGATATTGGATTCGCGATACGCAGCATCATTACAATGATTATTACTGCTATTTTGGTCGATATTATGGCGGCTTTTGTGCCTTTTCCAGTATTGCACAGTCTATTATTATCCACTCTTTACGGCGGAATTTTAGCCGGTATCGGAATCGCCCTGGTGCTCAAAGCCCAAGCCTCTGCTGGTGGCACCTCCATCGTGGCTCGCATAATGACCCAATATACCAGTATCAGACCGGCTCAAACCGTACTTTTTATGGATATGTTGATACTGATTGCAGTGGGCTTTATTTTCCGTGATATGGAGCAGCTGTTATGGAGTATGATTAGTATTTATGTGACCGCTCAAGTTATCGATAAATTACTAACCGGTGCAGTAAGCGAAAAAATTGTTCACATTGTTTCTGATCAATACAAAGCCATCAGCCAAGCCATACAACAACAACTCCACCGTGACGGGACGTTATTACCGGGTACTACTTTTAATCAACAACAAAGCAAACAGGTACTCTTTGTAGTTGTTCACGCCCGTCGCTTACCGCAACTTAGAAACTTAGTGAAAGACATCGACCCCAAAGCAATTATGGTGGTCATCGAAGCCTCAGAGATTATGGGCAACAGCCGTCTCAAAGAAGGTGTGAAAAATACATCGTAAACAGTAAGAGAATATTGTACTTATACTTACGGTATAGTTGATTAACTAAACCAGGCTTTCACTTATATATAATAACTAACAATTCCCCCTACACTATTCCATTTACTATAAAAAACAGGTAGAATCCACAACCCTTGCGGTGAGGTGTCCGAGCGGTTGAAGGAGCACGCCTGGAAAGCGTGTATAGGTTCATACCTATCGAGGGTTCGAATCCCTCTCTCACCGCCAATTTAATAAAACTGCCGAAGGCAGCCTTATTAAATTGACTGTTCGAGAGGAAGAGAATCAGAGCTGGTTCGAAAAAAATGTCCTGAACAAGTTTTACGATATACATCCCTCTGAAATAATTCCAAGTCCATCTAAATCTTCAAACTAAACAACCAAGACCCGAAGGCAACTATTTAATCGCACCGATCAGGGGCATGAAGCTTCTATTTCTAAGTTTATCAATACCTACTCAGGCACTACCAAACCTTCTGTCAAATCATTAAACAAATCTATCTCTCGCAACTCACTCAGTTGTAACCGTGGAAATCCCATCTCCAAAGTATGCACCGTTTTTAAGATTCTAAAAGCATCAAACCACTCCAAAACAAATTGGTGCCACCGTTCAGTTGTTTTAGTTTGTTTCATGGCTTTAGTAATGACGTGCTCAATATGCCATATACCATTGATACATAAATTATCTGGCAAAATTCGAGTCTCAAAATATACTGATAATTGTTCATTCCACAATTTAATTTCAGCGAATATCTGTGGGTGATAAAAACGCACACTTTCTGGATTATCCCTTATTTTTATCAGCCCCGGACCAGTACCAAAAGGTACGCGCTGTGATAACCTGGCTTCGATTTTTAACAAGGGTTTTTCAGGTTGCCCAATAGGACCTATTTTAGCCAGTTTATTCAATAGGTAAAAGTCTTCACCACCACTTCGAATCGGGAAACCACGGACCTTAGCATAGCTATTTGCTGCAATAATTAAGCAACTACCCAAAGGTATATAGTCATAAACCGTGCCAATAAAACGCATGGCCCGTTGATAATAATAAAGCTTAAAATCATAAAGAGCTTGCCAATAGGATAATTCGTCACTATCAGCAACATGCTGAAAAGCTAGGCTATAAGCCACACAATCTACATAATTATCAGTAACAGAAAAGTAATTTGTCGGTAATTGTACATCGGCATCGGCGCTATAAATCCAAGGATTTTTAACGGCACCTTCACTTATCAGCTGAAGAGCCGAATCAGCAGCAATTTTACGTGCATAACCGACACCTTGGTTTTTATCGAAAGGTTTATTATTAAAATCAAGCAGCCAAATATCGAAACAGTCATAGGATAGTAAATAGCCATTATCCAGGCTAATAACTGATGAGGACTGAAGTTTCAGATGCGTGATTAGTTGGCTGTTTTGATGTCGCCATTGATTACTGTTTCGATGGTCTTCAGGACGGTTAACGCAGGCTATTATTAAGTATCGAATATTATCAACTATTTGAGTCATGCGCTGTATACAGTCAGCGCCTTCACCACAAATCGGCACAATAACAACATCTTGCCAATCTTGATAACAATCAACCGGTAGCTGACAAGCATGGCCAAATTTATTTAAGTAGTTCGTCGATGTCGACTTTTTTGACACTATTTAATGAACAGCGGCACGTAAAGGTAATACCTCAATAATAGCAGCTTCAGCATCCAATAATTCATCCAAGCGTGCCGTAACTTCATCAGCCGGAAAATACTGTAGAGCCAAATCCATAAACAAAGTGTAATGCCGATATTCGGCTTTCGCTAACCGTTGATAAAAATCTTTGAGTTTCGCATCTTCAAGTGCCTCACCCATTAAATGAAATCGTTCATGGCCACGTTTTTCAACAATACTAAAAATCAATAGCCGATCCAATAAATAAGCTTTTTTCCCTTTACCCATTTGTTGCAATAAAGCCTTGATATAGGGGTCTTTTTCATCATTGTCCTGCTGTAAACCTTTGGCAAGCATGATTTTAATAACTTCACGAAAGTGAGCCATTTCTTCCATGGCTAAATCCATCATACCGCGAATTAAGTCCGGTTTATCGGGATAATGTTGCACCATAGACATGGCTAAAGCAGCTGCTTTACGTTCACAAGCCGCATGATCCTTTAAAAATGAATCAAAGTCGGCTAAGGCAACTTTAACCCATTCGGGTGAAGTGGTTGCACGCAATTCAAATTCATTCGTTACGGTCTTTTTTAATGGGTTATTCATTTTTTAAATTAAACCTAATTCTAGTGCCTTTAAAACAGCACGGGTACGGTCTCTGACACCTAATTTAGACAAGATATTAGAGACATGATTTTTTACAGTCCCTTCAGCCACAAAAATAGAATTGGCAATTTCTTTATTACTGTAACCACCTGCCATTAACCTGAGAATTTCTGTTTCACGATTAGTTAAAGGATCAGGCCGCTCTAAACTCATAAAATCAGTTTTTAAGCCTTCTATATTCCGCATAAATTTTTCAGTAATCTGCGGCCGCACAATAGTTTTACCGGCAGCCACCTGTTTAATGCTGTCAACCAGTTCCTCTAAAGGCACATCCTTTAATAGGTAACCTTTGGCACCGGCTTTAACACCAGCCAAAATTAATTCCTCATCATCAAAAGTAGTCAAAATAATAGTTGGTGGTAATTGATTGCTCTTTGCTAGCTCATGCAAGACATCTAACCCGGACATACCTGGCATCCGCATATCCAGTAGCACAACATCCGGTAACAATTCAGGAATCAGCTTAACCGCTTCCTGACCATTTTTAGCCTCACCAATGACCTCAATATCATCAGCCAGTTCTAACAGGGCCTGCACACCTTGACGCACCAAGTTTTGATCGTCTACCAACAGTACTTTTATCATTTTATATCTCTTGTTCAAGCAATTTTTTAAATGGGAAAGGTTAAACGCACACAAGCACCATTATCATCCTTTATATCACAGCGCCCTTGCATAATCTGTACCCGCTCTTGAATACCTTTTATGCCGTTACCTGCTTTAAAGCCACCCAGACCAATGCCGTTGTCCCTAACCGTTAAAATTAACTGCTCATTATCATTATTAATTTCAATTTCAAGTTTAACCCATAAACGACTGGCACGAGCATGCTTTAGAGAATTGGTAATCAACTCTTGAGTGCATCTTAATATAGTTTGTGCCAACCTCGGGTCATCAACTAAAAAATCATCTGGAATATCTTTTGTTACTTTTAAGCCCGGTAATCCATTCAATAATTGACTGATCGCCTGCCCTAAGTTAAGGGTGCCACTTTTTCGAAATTGACCGACTACTTCCCGCACATCAGCCAACAACAAGCGTGCAATAGATTGTGATTTTTTCACATAGATTTGCGGCTTACCTTCGGTCAGATGACTGGCTGCTTCTAAATTTAGCGTTAAAGCCGTTAAATGATGACCAACCAAATCGTGCAACTCTCTCGATATACGAAGCCGTTCATTGATACGTGAACTGTCAGCCAATAAGACTTGCGTGGCCTTTAACTCAGTATTTAATAATCGTAGCTGTTCCTTATCATATTGTTGTTTAAAAGCCACCAAGGAAATAATAAATGAAAAAATACTAACGCCTAAGTAAACAAAAAATAAAACATAATGAAAAGTACTGTTGTTGAGTTCATTACCAATATAACCAAACTGCAGTCCAATCAATAAATTATAACAAGCCAAAACAGCTAAAGCAGTCCCTACCGGAAACAACCACGGCAATAAGACAGATATAATTAGTGCATAAAAAATACCGGTGGCACTGTCGGTAATGTAATTAATAACCAATACAAAAAACACCATCAAACCGATGGCTAACCAGGCGCTGATATTATGAATACTATGACGGAAGTTTAAAGTGGCTAACCAAAATACCAGTCCAAAGCTGATATGAGCCATTGCATAGATAATATAAAAGCGACTTAAACTCTCAAAATGTAAGACTAAAGGAATCGACAAGCTGAGCCAAATAATTAGCCCAGCCAGTCGAATTAATTGAATATGGGAATAACGATACAAGCTTATTTAATAACGTATTTTTGGTGACCAGTGTATTCCATTTCTTGGCTGATATTGGTTTCACCTACTAGCCAATAATAAGTGCTTTGGCTATTTCCAATAAGTCGTTCCACCAGTACAGTTTCACTACTCACATATAGAATATCACCCTTACTTAACTGTGATGATTTTAAAGTGCCAGTTACTACTTTATTGCGAATAAAGTCACGTCTTAATTTATTTTGAACCTCAGTTTGATCAGTTACGGCAATAAAATCAAATACATCATTATTTGGGTTATCCTCTTGAGTTTTATCGGTTAAAGCACCTTTGATTACTTTTTGAGCTGCATTGCTTGAAACTTGTTTTGCTTCTGAGCCAATTAATTTTTGGTATTTTCCACTACCTTTAGAATCTAAAGAATGTTGTTGTGGATTATAGTCTTCGCTCATCCAGTAATAAATAGCGACACCACGATTGACGTATCGCTTCACTAAAACTGCGGCACCTTCAACGTACAAGTCATCTTTATCAGTAATATTGTTATAGCTAATCGATTTATCGACAGCTTTACCACGGGCATATCGCATTCGCAGATTTTGCTCGCTGGCTTTTCGCTGTTCTTGCGCAGTTGCCTCTTTAGACTTAGCAACGGCAGGTGAATCTGATTCCTTCGTAATTACTTTTGTTGACTTGTCATCACTTTTGACTTGCTGCTTAGTATCATTGTTAGTACTTTCCTTGTCCGTATTAGTGTTTATGCTATTAGATCTGAGGTTTTGACCATTAGGTAAAGTTAATTCTAACTCACCAATTTCATTTAACAGCTCACCGGCTTTGAATGAACTATTATCAAACTCAGGCGCTTCAATATTAGTGTCCATTTCTGGTTTTTCGATAACTATCTGTTTTTTAACAATAGCAGTTGGCGTTGACTCAGTATTACTATTTTTTATTTCCATGCCTGTTGCTGCCGTTATAGTAATGCTTTTATAAAGTGAATCATTGAAGTTTATTTGTACATTGTCCTGACCTTCACGGGATAAGCCGGAACGAATTTTATTGTGCCATTCTTGTGGGGCTGTAACTTTCAACAGCCAGTTATTTTTCAGCGCTTGATTACCAATTTCCTGCATTTTTGTGTTGGAATTTGGTAAGTTAAACTGACTCTCAGTCATGCCCCACGAGGGTAACTCCTTCGCTAACACAAATGTAGTTAATAACAACAGGGTAATTATTGATAATTTTTTCATATTTATTTCTCCAACCCACCTTGGGTTAATTTGATGGGATTTAAAAGTTTGGAAATTTCTTCCTCACTTAAGTCGGTCATTTCTTTAGTTACTTCAATAACTGAACGTTTTTCTTGGTAAGCTTTTTTAGCAATTTTCGCACCCAGTTCATAACCAATGACAGGGTTTAAAGCTGTAACCAGTATTGGATTTCTACCAACATTCTCAGCAACATTTTCTATATTTACCTGAAAGCCGTCAATACATTGATGTGCCAGCTCCGTACAAGAGTTAGATAATAACTGAATACTCTGTAAAGTATTGTAAGCAATCACCGGCAACATCACATTAAGTTGGAAATTACCCGATTGGCCTGCCACTGTAACGGTGGTGTCATTACCAATCACTTGCGCACATACCATAGTCACCGCTTCCGGAATAACTGGATTAACCTTACCCGGCATAATACTACTTCCGGGCTGCAAACTTGGCAACTCAATTTCACCGATACCGGCCAATGGTCCTGAGTTCATCCAACGAAGATCGTTGGCTATTTTCATTAAGGTCACCGCTAACACTTTTAGTTGTCCAGATAACTCCACCATATTATCTTGGGTACTGATGCCGTCAAACTTGTTACGCATACTGGTAAAATTCAAACCACTCAGTTGCGTTATTTTAGCTGCAAACAATTCCCCAAAACGGGCATCTGCGTTAATGCCGGTACCTACAGCGGTACCGCCTTGCGGTAACTGACTAACTCTTTTTAAAGTATCGGTAAATCGATCCACATTGGTCTGTAAGGTACTAGCCCAAGTATTTAATTCCTGACCAAATGTAACTGGCATGGCGTCCATTAAATGAGTACGGCCAGTTTTAACCACATCCTTTAACTCCACAGCCCGAGCCTGACAAGAGGCCACTAAGGTATGCACCGCTGGTATCAGTTTCTCAGCTACTTTTAATACAGCACTAACTGCAATCGCAGTCGGGATCACATCATTAGAGCTTTGCCCCATATTGACATGATCATTGGGATGAATGTCCGCACCAGCCTGCGCAGCTAAATGTGAAATCACCTCATTACAGTTCATATTAGAGCTGGTGCCTGAACCTGTTTGAAATACATCGATAGGAAAATGGCCGTCAACTTCACCAGAAATTACTTTATCGGCTGCATTTTGGATGGTTTGACTTTGATCTTTTGCTAAATAACCCAACTCTTCATTGGCCTGAGCCGCGGCCTTTTTGACCAAACCCAAAGCTTTAATAAAAGCCCGTGGCATAGTTAAACCACTGATTGGAAAGTTATTAACAGCCCGTTGTGTTTGGGCACCATACAAAGCTTTAGAGGGGACTTTGAGTTCGCCCATGCTGTCCTTTTCAATTCGAAAGTCACTCATTGGATACTCATGATTAAATTAAGCGCCGATTATAAGCAAAATACACTAATAAATCGATGGAATTATGGATAATCCCAGATTTCATTACTTATCACCTAAGGCCTTCACATTCAATTATCTGTAAATCTTTAACATCTTTTTAACTCTTTGAAAAATAAACATTATTAACACACTACTTGATTTGAGAAATCATTAAAATGATATAACATTTTAAAGTGAAAACCTTTTAAAATAGAAAATTGGCCTTATAACTAAGACGACCATTTTTATTCATACAGGAGGATTATCATGTCATTTACATTACCAAAACTACCTTATGCCGATAACGCACTGGAACCCCATGTTTCTGAAGAAACAATTAACTACCATCACGGCAAACATCATCAAGCTTACGTTAACAATCTGAACAACCTTGTTAAAGGTACCGAATACGAAAACATGTCATTGGAAGACATCGTTTTAAAATCTGATGGTGGCATTTTTAATAACGCAGCGCAAACTTGGAATCATACCTTCTACTTTAACGGCTTCTCACCAGATGGCGGTGGTGAACCAAGTGGTAAACTGGCTGAGAAAATAAAAAAAGCTTTTGGTAGCTTCGATGATTTCGTTAAAAAATTCAATGCTTTAGGCTTAGCTACATTTGGCTCAGGCTGGGTTTGGCTGGTACAAGATAAATCTGGCGATCTTAAGATTGTTAACTCATTCAACGCTGGCAACCCCATGACCGACGGTTACCACCCACTGTTAACTTGTGACGTCTGGGAACACGCTTATTATGTCGATACCCGCAACGATCGTGGTGCCTACATTAAGAACTTCTGGAACATCGTTAATTGGGAATTTGTTTCTAAAAACCTGAAATAAACAATCAAGGAACTCTAAAAAGCCGGTCTAACTAAACCGGCTTTTTAGTTTTCTCAAATAAAAACCTGTATAAATTGATGAACTTGGATAAATTTGTGATAAAGGAATAAAGACGACCTTCAACTATTAAAGTTTATCAGGTTGTTCAAAACACATAACCTATAAACCCGGCATAATATAAATTGATTTCGGCTTTTTATCATCAACTACAATACCGTAACTTGTTGTACTTAAGGCTGGAGGTACATTAATTACACTAAATATTATATACCATCTTTTAGTATTATCACGATATTCTGGCTCAGAAGTAGTTTCAAATTTACTGATTTCAACTCCATGTTTTTATAATGTAATATTACTAAATCAATAACATCACGCTCTGACAGTAATGCGGCTTCCACGCCTGTTCTCTGTTGATTGCCATAACTACAGCCTAACAGGAGCAAAAAAACAACATACCACTGTTTTTAACTTTTATGTAAATATTTCTCTAAATTCATGGAGTTCGATACCATTTTTTCTTCCAAATAAAATATCCTACAAAGTTTATTACCAGCACTATGATCAGCCAAAATTTTAAACTTCTGATTTGCTCACCATCGAAAACAAACATATTGCTAATGAGCTGAGCGAAACCAAGTACCCACATCAGTACATACAGTATAACGACATGGTTTCTCTTAACGTTAAAAGGAAATAATTTAATATTATTGATTAATAAACAGATTAGAATCGTTAAAGCTACTACCGCAGTTGCATGAGCAAATCCAAATTCCCGAATATCAATGTACTCGCTTAATACCCCTCTAGTAAAATAAATCAAAAACATAACGGAGAAAAGGGCCATATGTATGTTTTTAATCATTTTAAATTGTTTAATATTTTTAAAATAAAAAACATCTTCAGGGTTTCTTTTACTGCCGTTTTCCTTACTGACTCTTACTATCCTTTTTTTTACTTTTCTTTTTCTTGACA
>CAJDWB010000008.1_pt1 | contig 15711 bp, 13 predicted proteins | sample 7391501 | NCBI WGS metagenome assembly CAJDWB01 (sample SAMEA7055733, study PRJEB34461) | soil metagenome | biome: terrestrial ecosystem; feature: Peninsula; material: soil | place: Antarctica | collected 2016 | reverse complement strand
CGTGGTGCCTGCATTAAATCGGTGACCTTGATACGCACACCTTCTGCAGCACCTTCAGGGATCCGTAATAAAGTGGCGGCATCATCCAAATGCACCAATGCCAGCTTATAATCATATTCATACATGCCCACTTCGAAAATACCACTGACGGTAAAACGTTTTAAGCGCGGAGTAATACCTACTGCTGTGGTCCGAAACTCTGCCACATAAAGCGTTACTTTATCGCCGGGACCAACCCCTAAAGCGGCTGCTAAATCTATACCTAAAATAATATTGAATTCACCGCCTTTTAAATCATCTAATTCACCATAGCGCATATTGTTCTGAAACTCAGTTACTTTAACTTCGTCGTTTGGCAAAACACCTTGGATAATTACACCTTCAGTGTTCATTCCTTGCAGCATGCCCTCGGTTCGAATATAAGGTGCGGCACCAATGACTTCTGGGTGCTGACTAACACTGTCAATGGCCTGTTGCCAGTTATTAAGATGTTCACCTTTAAAGGCAGAAATGGTAGCATGAGCAACGGTACTGAGCATGCGATCCTGGAACTCCTTGTTAAAACCATTCATGACTCCAATAACCACAATTACGGTCATCACACCAATGGCGATACCACCCATAGAAATTAGGGAGATAAACGAAATAAAGTGGTTTTTTCTTTTGGCCCGGGTATAGCGTAATCCGATTAGAAAGGGCAGATTCATACGACAGTTCCTTAAAATGAAATTATATTGTGGCGTAAGTTTAAAGCGAACTCAATAGATTTGCTTATTAAAAAAGCTATTATAATAACCATAAAAAAACCACCGACAGCGCGGTGGTTTTTTTTGTTGCTCAGTTAGGCTGAATTAAGCTGAAGTATTAGGCTCTTCTTCCAACTCTTCTTCGACTTCATCGGCTGCATCTTCAGCAGCTTCTTCAGTTTTGTCAGTCATATCTTTGGCTTTCTTTTTACCTTTTTCATAAAGTTCTTTGCTACCTTCTTTAGCGTCATCGTACATTTCTTTGCTGCCTTCTTTGGCTTTGTCGTACATTTCTTTAGAACCTTCTTTGGCATCATCATACATGTCTTTAGAGCCTTCTTTGGCTTTTTCATACATATCTTTAGAACCTTCTTTACCTTTATTGTAAAGCTCTTTAGTTTTATCAGCGGTAGCATCTGCTGCATCTTCTATCGCATCAGCTGCGTCTGAGGCGGCTTCTTTGGTAGCATCAGCCGCATGGCTGGCAGCCTTTTTAGTGGCGTCAGCAGCTTTGTTTAGTTCTGTTTTCGCTTTGTCCATTGATGATTTATCATCAGTCTTATCTTTATCACAGGCTGTTAAAAGTAAGCCCGTTATTGCGATTAGTAAAAGGGTAGTTAGTTTGTTCATGGTTAATCCTAATATAATTAAAATTGAGGTGTGTAAGTTATGTCTAAAAGGCTGTAAAGTCAATAGCCAATTACCTTGTAATTGAGGGTGAGTTGTATCAAAGTGCCATGATTTAACATAGTATTTACAAATCAAACAAGCGATAATGGGTTGAAACAAATAAACTGATTATTATGAAGAATTTTTTATGGATTATGGTCTTTACAGTGGGTGCTGTTAATGCGAGCGCATGTGAAGGTGATTTTACAGCAATTTCTGCCATTCAAGGTAGTGGCTATATAAGCCCAATGATTGATCAAGAGGTTATTGTAAAGGCAATAGTGACCGGAATTTTTACCGCGACCGGTGGCCTGGATGGGTTTTTTATTCAATCGGTACAGGCAGATAAAAATCCGTCTACTTCAGAAGGTTTATTTATTCATACCGGGGCTTGGCAACCGGAGATATCAACCGGTGAATTGATTACCGTAAAAGGTGTTGTTTCTGAAAATTTTGATTTTGAGCGTTGCCAAGAGGTTTTACCATTACCGGAGGCAGTGACCATCGAGTTACCGTTAGACTCGGTTGATTTAGAGCATTTAGAAAATATGCGGGTTAAACTATCTCAGCCACAAACCGTAACGGATATTTATCAATATATTAAGTTTGGTGAAATTACGGTATCCTCCGAGCGCTTATTCAGTCCAACCAACTTGGTTTCACCGGGAATGGCGGCAAATCATTTAAAAGAAATGCAAGCGCAGGATCAGTTAATTATTGATGATGGCAGATTACAAGCCTATGCCCAGCCTTGGCAAGTAGGTGCTGATAGTAGTACACCGGTTAATGCCAATAATCCTATACGCCTAGGCTATACAGTTGAAGCTGAAGGCATACTTAACTATAGTTTTGGACAGTACAAATTACAACCTACCAAACCTCTTAAGTTTAAGTCTCAGGCCAATAGACGCACAGCAGAACCGGATCGGCCTGATGGTGATTTATTGTTAGCTACCTTCAACATAGAAAACTGGTTTACCGATTTAGATGATGGTATGAATGCTTGTGGCCCAGCAAAAAACATGGGCTGTCGCGGTGCTAAAAGTAGCGAAGAACAGCAAAGACAGTTAGCGAAACTGGTGAATGTGATTGGCACAATGAATGCTGAGGTTATGGGATTACAAGAGTTACAGAATAATAGTAAAGAATCCATAGATAGTTTAGTTTCCGCTTTAAACGATGATGCCGGTTACAGTAAATGGAGTTACATCGATACCGGTATTTTAGGTACAGATGCCATTAAAGTTGGCTTGATTTTTCAGCCAGAGACAATACAGCCACAAGGTGATTTTGCCATTTTAGATAGCAACACTTTACCCGGTTTTGCTGATAATCATAATCGAGTGGTATTGGCACAAACTTTTAAACACCTGGCAAGTGATAAGTTATTCAGCATGGCGACGGTGCATTTAAAATCAAAAATTTGTAGGGAAGCCAGTGGCATGGATGAAAACCAAAATGATGGTCAAAGTTGTTATAACGCCACCCGAAAACGTGCTGCAGAACAAATCAGCACTTGGCTGAATAGTGATCCAACCGGACAACAAGCCAAAATATCCTTAGTTGTTGGTGATTTTAATTCATATCAGAAAGAAGATCCGGCATATCAATGCTGATGAGCTGTCAAGTTTTGATTATGGTTTAGGCTCGCTGGCTGCCGGTGTTGAGAAACCCGATAATTTCTATCAGGTTGGACCTAATGCCTCATCTGATCATGACCCAATTATAGTCGGCTTACAGTTAGTAGATAAGCCCTAATTAACGACCATAAAAAAAGCCGCCGAATATTTCTTCAGCGGCTTTTTTGTGCTTAAAGTATTTTAATTAATTAACGGGCTGCAACTGTAAACGGTATTTTTGCATAGTTCGTGCAAAGTCCTGCAACATTTGAATGCCGCTGTTTTCGGCGCGTGTGCACCAGTCTTTTAATGCCTGTACCATTTCCTCAACAGTTTGACCACTTTTACTCCAGATAGCCTGTAACTCGGCTTTATACTTAAGTAAGGTTTCTACGGTTTCACTGTTATTGAATTGCAGCTGTAGTTGTTGGCTTTTGCGACGAACATACTGACTGTCTAAAGACAGTAGCTGAGCGTATTTTTTAATCTTACGGTGCATCACTATTGAGGCATTTGCATATTCAGAGTGTAACTGAGGTTTAATAACATCTTGAATATAGTGTTGAAGAACGTTGAATTTGTGGGCCAGTAAAGCTTTGACTGTTTCACCATCCATTTCAACTTTCTGTTCATCAATACAGAGCTGTGGGATAGTTTTCTTAATCTCACATAATCCCAGCTTATTCAACAATTGAATGGTGTACCAGCCAATATCATACTCGCCTTTTTTATGGGCAAACTTACAAGAAGAGGGGAAAGCATGGTGATTATTGTGCAGTTCTTCACCATAGATGAAAAAAGCAAAACGGGTTAGGTTTCGTGAGCTGTCGTCAGTTTTGTAGTTACGGTAACCCATGAAATGGCCTAAGCCATTTACAACACCGGCTGCAAAAAATGGAATCCATGCGACTTGGATAGCAAACACCGCTAAACCAATGATCCCAAATAAAATAACATTGACTGCGGCCAATAATAAAACACCTAAATAATGAAAACGGGTATAAATATTGCGCTCCAACCAATCATCAGGTGTTCCTTGACCATATTTTTTAAGGGTCTCTTGGTTTTTTCGTTCCTTGCTATATAAATCAACACCATCAAACAATACTTTTTTAATGCCGTGTACTTGGGGACTGTGTGGATCGTTTTCAGTTTCACAAAAGGCATGATGTTTACGGTGAATAGCGACCCAGTCCTTGGTTAGCATACCGGTAGTGAACCACAGCCAAAAGCGGTAAAAATGTTGTAATACCGGATGCATTTTTATACCACGATGAGTCTGTTCACGGTGTAAATAGAGACTAACGCCAGAAAGTGTGATTTGAACGGCTATTAAAGTGATGAGCGTTATTTGCCAACCATTAAGGTTTAATAAGCCTTTGTCCAAAAAGTCGAGGAGTTGATACATATAATAGGGGTTTAGTTTGTTAGAGTTTCTAACTATAATGAAATGTCGCACAAATAGCCAGATAAATGCCCCTTAAATGAACATCGTAATGACCGTCGATTTGACTGAAAATACTGCACCGTTACTACATCTGGAAAACGTTAGCTGGCAACGTAATGGTAGAACTTTACTGCATGAGGTGGAATTACTTTTACCGGATCACGGTTTGGTGTTATTTTTGGGTGCCAATGGAGCCGGTAAATCCAGTTTATTAAAAATTTTAGCCGGAGTGAGTCAGGTCTCAACAGGTGAAATCCATAATCAAGTTTCAGCAATAGTCGGCTGGATGCCGGAACCGGCTCGATTTTATGATTATCTAACGGTTCGTGAGCATATGTTTCTGCAGTGTGATTTATTGGCCTTAGAAAATGCTGAAGCGGCTGTCAATACCCTGATGGAACAATGGCAACTTACAGAAGTGGATGATTATTTAGCTAAGCATTTATCTTTAGGTTATCGTCAACGTCTGTCATTGGCCATGGCACTTTTAGGGCAGCCGAAGATACTACTTTTGGATGAGCCGATGAATGGCATGGATCCATCACTTTTACAACACTTCAAAACGTTCCTGGCAGATATTAAAAAGCATACTTTGGTATTAATGGCGACACATTTATTGGCTGAAGCCAGTGATTTGGCTGATCACTGTATCGTTATGCACCAGGGTGCTTTATTAAATCATTGCAGTTTTCAACAATCCCCGATTGCCGGTGATGCGTTGTTAACATTTTATCATGACAGTTTAGCGCAATGGCATCAGCAGGAACTGAGTTCATGAAGTTATCAAATCCTTTTAAACTCTATGATAAAGAACGCAAAGCACTGTGGGGCAGAGCCGGTGTTTGGATTATCTTAGCGGCCCTTAGTTTTATTGTCAGTTGGCTGTTTTTGCATATGTTGGATCGCTATATGGCACTGCAACCAGAACTGTTGAAATTAGCAGCGCCGCCTACCGTTACCGATGCATTACTTGTGCCTTTAAGTCAGAACTTAATTAAAATCATGTTGCTGGTGGTGGCTGTTACTGCCGGCACCAGTTTTGCCCAAGAGCGCCAGCTGCAAACAGTTTTCTATTTATTGCGCACAGAACGGCCTTTGTATCATTCGGTCGCCATGGAAAAATTTAAAGCGCATTTATGGCTGCTACTGTTTCCTGGATTAATCCTATTGACGACTGCTATTTTTTTGAGTTTGGCCGGCCAGGTGAATTGGCTTCAGGTATTGGCTATGATGCTGGCCCTGTTGCTTTGTACCGCTTGGTTAGTGGCTCTGGCTTTATGTTTATCGGTGCGGGTTAATCAGGCCGGTTTTGCAGTATTATTGTGTTTGGTGGTTTTTGCCGGTTTATGGATTCTTGCAGGCCAAGAGTTGATTGGTGAATATGGTGTCAACTGGATCAATTTATTATTACCGGTGCAACATTTTAACTGGCTGCTGGAAGGTCAGATTAATCCGGCTTCGTTACTGTACTTTATCGGTGGCACTTTGCTATGGTTATCGTGGGCCAATTTTCAGTTACAACAACTGAGGAAACAGTTGTGATCAGGCGATTAATAATTTTAGGACTGTTGCTGCTTAGTGTAGTGATGCTGACTATTTACTCACCACAAATTAATCTAAAAAGCCGATATTTTGATCAATTAGATGCTTCTGTCTTGAGTTGGTTAGAGCAAGTTCCGCCGGTAAAAATTGAGGTTTTTGCACCACGAGACAGCCAAGTCGGTGCCTGGGTGGCTAATTTTTTAACACCTTTAGATGGTTACTGGTCGGAGTTAGAAGTTAACTACATTGATCCGGCTTTACATCCTGAAATGGTACGAGATTTTGGCATCAATGCCCGCGGTGAAATGGTGGTACACCATCAGGATAAGCATATAATGTTATCCGAATTATCCTACGAAACCCTATTTAATGGCTTAACACGCTTACTCAATAAAACTGATCGATGGACGGTTATTCTAAATGGCTTTGGCAGTCAATCGTTGAGTGACAGTAAGGCAGATGGTTTAGGTTTATGGCTACAGACTATTCAGAATCTAAAATACCCAGTGGTAGTACTCGATTGGCGAGAAGACTTGCAATTACCTAGTGATGTGGGTGCCATTATATTGCCGGCACCACGCCAGACACTGCCTAATTCCACAATTGTTTGGTTGCAAAAGCAACTGCAGAAAGGTGTGAGCCTGTGGTGGTTGACCAATCCCGAATCTGCTCAGATGCAACCCAGCTTATCATTGATGTTTGATGTTTTGCCAACTGATGGTGAAACAATTAATCGCCTGACGGTAAGTGACTACCCTGAGCATATCATCACCAAAAACTTTCAATATGTTACTGATTGGGCAGGGGTGATGACTTTTGATACGACCACAGATACCGTACTAACGACTAAAGATGAGACTATTTTCGCAGCAGCCCAAAATATTGAAGACAGTCGACTATTGGTGGTTGGTGACAGTGATTTCATGAATAATAGTTGGCTATCAAATGGTGGCAATCGCGCCCTGTCATTACGTATGCTTGATTGGGTATTGCATCAGGATGAGCGTTTTAATATTGCAGATGTTAGCGGTGCACAAAGTGGACTTTACTTCACTAGTACTCAGGTCATTGTTTTGAGTGTGGTGTTGCTACTGGCTTTACCTTTATTTTGGCTACTTGGTGCATTTGTTCTGTGGATTAAAAAGCGCCAACATAAAAAGAATTAAGTTAAAAAACAAAATTTACCTATCATGCAGAGAAACCTATGGATATAAGTGATATTCGTACTGAATATGTGAAATCAGGACTTGATCGTGAAGATTTGGATAATGATCCTTTGGCACAATTTTCTACTTGGTTTAGCCAGGCTCAAGCTGCGGGAATGCCGGAGGTTAATGCCATGTCACTGGCCACTGCTGATGCTTCAGGCTGCCCACAGGTTCGTACTGTTTTATTAAAAATATTTGACGATCGTGGTTTTGTGTTTTTTACTAATTACCAAAGTGCCAAAGCGCGGCAGTTAACGGATAATCCACAAGCCGCTCTATTATTTCCGTGGTTGGCTTTAGAACGGCAAGTTCGAATTACCGGTTCAGTAGAAAAAATAAGCGCCACTGAATCCCTGAAATACTTCAGCAGTCGTCCCCGTAGTTCGCAATTAGGCGCTTGGATTTCGGAACAGAGTAAAGCAATTAAAAATCGAGAGAAACTTAATCAGTTGTTTGAGCTTGTTAAAGCCCGTTTTAAGGAAGGTCAAATACCTTTACCTAGCCACTGGGGTGGTTATCGAATTATTCCTAATAGTTATGAGTTTTGGCAAGGACGTGCCAGCCGCCTACATGATAGGTTTTCTTATGTGAAAACCACGGATGGCTGGCAGATCGATCGTCTGGCACCATAAAGGATTAAGTATCTGACAGCCGCAAAGAGGGATCGGCCACTCGGTAATTGGGATCCTCAATCAAGTTAACCTCGACTAAATTACCAGCTTTTTGTAATAATTGGACACATTCCTGGCTTAAGTGACGGTAATGCAATGTTTTACCGTGTCGTTGATAGCGATCGGCCAGTTTATCTAAGGCATCAATACCTGAATGGTCATAAACTCGGGCATCTAAAAAGTCCACGATTACATCATCAGGGTCGGTACTTGGCGAAAAAATATTCTGAAAATTATGAATTGAGCCGAAAAATACCGGACCGGATAACTGGTAAATTTTTGAACCTTCTTCATCAGTATGGGCTTTTGCATAAATGCGCTTAGCGCCTTTCCAAGCGAATACCAAAGCACTGATAATCACGCCAACAACCACTGCAGTAGCCAAATCAGCAATAACTGTAATACCTGATACCAATACAATGACAAAGATTTCAGATTTTTGTACTTTGGTAATCATGCGTAAGCTGGCCCATTCAAAAGTACCCAAGACCACCATAAACATAACACCGACTAAGGCTGCCAGTGGAATCATCTCAATCCAGCGTGAGCCCACTAGAATAAACAACAGTAAAGCAACGGCAGCTGTGATTCCCGATAAGCGACCACGACCTCCTGATTTAATGTTTATCATACTTTGACCAATCATGGCACAGCCACCCATACCGCCAAAAAATCCATTGGTAAAGTTAGCGATCCCTTGACCTAAACATTCACGGTTTCCATTTCCACGTGTTTCGGTAATTTCATCAATTAAAGTCATTGTTAATAATGATTCAATCAAACCTACAGCCGCTAAAATCAACGCATAGGGAAATATAATACGCAATGTTTCTAGATTAAATGGCACCAAAGGAATGGAGAACACCGGCAGACCGGCGGCTATTGTAGCTGCTGGATCACCGGATTCACTGCGCATGTATTCAACTACATCCGGAATAGGGATGCCAGCAAATATAACCAATGCAGTCACCGCGATGATGGCGACCAAAGAAGCTGGAATTGCGCGAGTTAATTTTGGTAAAAAGTGAATAATAAACATGGTTAATGCCACCATAGCGAGCATCCAATACAAAGTCGCTCCACTCATCCAGGCTTTAATTCCTTCGGCGTTAAATAATTTAAACTGTCCCAGTTGTGCTAAAAATATCACAATGGCGAGGCCATTAACAAAACCCAGCATCACAGGGTAGGGGACCATTCTGATAAACATACCTAAGCGAAAAACGCCGGCTAACATTTGAAACACACCTGTTAACACCACTGCAGCAAATAAATATTGCACGCCGTGAACAGCCACCAGAGTTACCATCACCACTGCCGTGGCACCGGTGGCACCTGAAATCATACCCGGACGTCCACCAAAAATTGACGTCAATAAGCCCATCATAAAGGCAGCATACAAACCCACCAGAGGGTCAACACCGGCTACAAAAGCAAAAGCAACCGCTTCGGGGACCAAAGCCAAAGCCACGGTAAAACCCGAGAGCACATCATTTTTGATACTGTATTGAATGCGTTTAGAGAACAGGTTAAACATGCGGGGGTATTGTCTTTAAAAGGCGGTGTATGCTACTGGATATGGAATAAAAGTCAACTTAAACATAAATTCCGAGCCTTGGTTTTAAAGATGCCGAAGGGGGTTATGTGTGATTTTCAGCAGTTTTTTGTACGAACATATTAAAAAATCTTTACAATGGCTGATTATTTTCTTTAAGAGTGCTTTGTGAGTAGATTAAGCAAATGGGTGCTGCATGGCAGTTTAATCCAACAAATTATAATGGCTTTGGTTTTGGGTACTTTGCTGGCTGTTATCTGGCCGGAGGCTGCTTTGGCCACGGGTATTCTCGGTAGTTTATTTGTCACCGCTTTAAAGTCTGTAGCACCTGTATTGGTTTTGATTTTGGTAGCAGATGCTATTTCCCGTCACCGCAGTGATCAGCCTTCTAATATTAAATCAATATTGGTTTTATATATTTTAGGTACTTTTGCTGCTGCCATCACGGCCGTCGTTATTAGTTTTATGTTCCCAATTACACTTAACTTAACCTTACTTGAAACCGATATTTCACCGCCCAGTGGTATTGCTGAGGTATTAAAGACTTTGGCTTTTAATATGGTTGATAACCCGGTTAATGCGCTTATGAATGCCAATTATATTGGTATTTTAACTTGGGCCATTATAGGTGGTTTGGCGTTACGGCATACCCACGGAACCACTAAGCAAGTACTGGCCGATGGTGCTTTTGTGATTAGTAAAATTGTTACTTGGGTTGTACGTTTGGCGCCGATTGGTATTTTTGGTTTGATTGCTTATGCCATTGCGGATACCGGGTTTGAAGTTCTGGCAACGTACACTAAACTGATTGCTGTATTACTTTTGGCAATGTTGATTGTGGCTTTGATACTTAATCCCTTAATAGTTTTTATGAAAATAAGACGCAACCCTTATCCTTTGGTTTTTCAATGCTTGTCTCAAAGCGGTATCACCGCCTTTTTTATGCGCAGCTCTGCAGCCAATATCCCGGTGAACATGAATTTGGCTAAAAAAATGGGTTTACGTGAAGAAACCTACAGTATCTCAATTCCCTTAGGTGCTACCATTAATATGGCCGGCGCAGCAGTGACAATCACAGTCATGACTTTGGCAGCCGCGCATACGGTTGGTATCGAAGTACATATTGTCACAGCTTTTTTATTGTGTTTATTAGCGACCATTGGTGCTACGGGTGCTTCAGGTGTGCCTGGCGGTTCTTTATTGCTGATTCCAATGGCTTGTAGTTTATTCGGTATTGATGAGAGTGTCGCTGCGCAAGTGGTCGGTATTGGCTTTATTATTGGTGTGATTCAAGATTCTGCAGAAACTGGTTTGAATTCATCCACTGATATTCTATTTACTGCAGCGGCAGATATAGCTGAGCGGGAAAAAACAAACAACCAGAATCTTGAAAGTTAAGATGATATAGAGATTAAGTTAAAAAGCTTATGCATAAGGCAGGCAATGACTGCCTTAGTTGTAAAACATCTTAATCAAAGCCATTCATAAAGATTAAATCGTTTGCAGCGGGTCTAATACATTGTGGTTGATAATAGGCTTTGTTTTCAACATGCTCACGCATTGCATTGGGTACCCGTTGTGGTTGTACGCCATAGCTATGATCCTTACCAAAGGTGAGCGTGATATCGCTGTAACCACCGTTCAATAAATGGCAATAACTCATAATGGTACCACTGCCAACTCCTTTGGGGCCTGGAAGCTCCTTAGTACCGGTAAAACAACCTGTACCTGTTTCACCGTTATAACATTTATCTACGGGATTACTATTGCCACCTATACCAGCGTAACAGTGGGTGTGACTGGAGCCGAAGTTATGGCCGATTTCATGTGAAATACCGAGTAAATCCCACCCTATCTTTGGATTGCCGGCATTAAATCCACCGGACAAACTACCGGTTACACCATAAGCACCGCCATAGTTGCTAGTAGTTGGAGTCAATCCCGGACAGCTGGCGGCACTGATGTCGGTGTTAAAAGGGTTTTGGCAAAGTACACTTAACCATGCAATGCCGCCACCAAAATTTTTTCCACTCATAAAGTGAGTAGTGGCGCGATTGACGTGTTGCCTATTATCATTCCAGTATTTACCCACTTCATAGAGAGCACAATCAGATCTGGTAGCGTCCCAGGGATCGTTGCTAGTTATCCAAATATTCACTTCACCGAGTAATATATAGGTTTTAACTTCGCTGTAATAGATGGTAGAAATATAGCCGATTAAACCACTGATATAATTTATAGCTGCCGTTTTGTTGGGGAATTTTTTGTAAAACTCATAATCAGTTTCGATGGCTAGAGTTAATTCATAATCAATAGACGAACGATTATTAGTAGGTTTTTGTTGACGTTGCTCAACAACATCATCGGGTAATTCTAAATAATCCTTTGGGTTCCATTCCCGTGAATCTGTTACTGAGGCTTTGTTGTAATCAGACACTTTGAGTTTAAAGTGATTGTTTTGGAGCTGTTGTAATTCTTTAAGCGGCTGATTGTCTGCTTTTACAAAGCCGGATATTTCACCATTCTCTAAAAAACCAATAAAAACACGGCTGTTATCCATTTCATTAATATGGCCAATAAAGTATTTATTATTAGGCATCGTCATGATGTTTGTATCATGTTCACTATGAACAACTACTTGGGCATCAGATGCATAAACTTTGAAGGACTTTAATCTCAGACTCACCGTACCCAAATCTTCAATTTCTAAATTAGTTAGGCTTAGTTCCTTAGCTGATAGCTCATTGCTGTAGTTTTGAGGGCTTTTCAAAAACTGGCTGATATCCATACTGAGCGAAACAGTACTGAATAAGCAAAAGGTTATACAGATAAATACACGGTTCATAAGCTTAGTTCCGAAAGTTTGACACATTGGTTTTATAGTTAATATATGAGGATGCCATATGTTTTAACAGTATTTTAATATTACTGTTTACCAAAAACTTTTTTCAATAATTCGGTGGATTGTTTTAATGGGTTTTTACGAATAGCTATTTCTTGTTCAGCCAAATAATGAAAAACGCCATCAATACTCTTTTCAACCACATAGTCAGACAAGTTAGGGTTAATTGATGAAACGAAGGGTATGTTTTTATAGCTGTCCATCACTTTATTAAGGGACTGTATTGCACCCACTTCTGATAAACTGTTTTCCACAATCGGATGCATTTTCTCTGACAAACTTCCGGTCATTTTTTGTTTGAAATACTGTGTGGCAGAATCATCATTACCTTGGTATATGGCTTTTACATCATCGAAATTCATATCTTTAATGGACTGCACAAATAAATCCTTAGCAACCGGCACAGCCGTTTCAGCTGCTCGATTCATTTTTAATTCCAGTTCATCAACCTGAACGGATAAACCTACTTTTTTTAACACTTTAGCTACTTTCTTAAGATTCTCAGGTAAAGGAATTCGAATTGCTTTATCGGCATTAAATCCACCTTCAACCCCAAGCTGGCTAATCACATTTTCAGCACCAATCGTCAGCGCTTGCTTAAAAGCACCACTCATGTCGGTCTCGCTTAATTCACTTTGGTTACTATTTTTTTTGTTGAATAAGTTTTCCCACCACTTAGCATCAGCCGAGGTTGAACTCAGACAAAGGAAAAAAATAAACAGCCATAAAATATTTTCTTGTTTAATTGTTTTCATTATTAATGCCATCATTATTGTTTTAGTATTATTTCATGTCTCAAAGAATTTCACCATTACTGGATGAATAAAGTATCTATCTGGTTACTTGATTTCATCCTATGAAAAGTGATTCTTTTGATCAATATACTATAAACTAAGTTGTTTAATAAAAAATGGGATATAAATTAATGAAACTTTTGATTTTTGTGGCCATTGCTTTTGTTATTTAAATAAGCTGGGGCAGTACAAATGTGTCAGCGGATCTTAATCAAAAGCATGGCTCAGATGTGATCATGTATACAACGGCTTGGCGTGGCTATTGTAAGAAAGCCCGAATTCTACACAGTAAGAAAGGCATAGAGTCCAAAGATTTAAATATTGAAAAATCAGCCGAAGCCAATACTGAAATGAAAAGTTTAGGCGGTCATGGCGTGCCTGTGTTTTTAATTAAGGGTGAAGTAGTAAAAGGCTTTAATCAAAGCTGAGTACTGGAGTTACTTAAAGGAATCTGAGATTTTAGATTAAAAGAAATAATACACAAATAGAAGAATTAATTCTGTTTGACAATCCTTTGAGTGTTTCTGACTTGACACATTTGCGTAAGCTAAAAGAATTAGCCATAGATCAAGTCCAGTTTGAAGATATGTTTGCCAGAATTAGGGTTTAGAATTTGACCAAAACCAAAAATTATGTGGCCGGCAATTATCCTGTTGAAGAAACAAAAAGCGACAGACTGAGGTGAACCTCAGCCTGCCTTGGTTACTTCTCTGATTGTTGTTAGATTATTAGCAGACTATTGTTTTTTTCTCAAATTTATTTTACGAACAAAACCCTGTTTTTTATTACCTGGGCTTGGGTCACCGCCGAAAGACTTGTTATCGAATCGAATAGTACCAGTGAAATTATTGATGAAATGGTATTTACCATTGGCACCATAGGCCAAGTCTACCGGTCGGTTAAATGTTTTGCTGTCATTTTCATTGCCAGCAAATTTGTAATCATCAATATTTTGACTGTTAGGCTGTGAAGACTGTGATGGCTTCATATAACCGGCCATAGGAGCCCCCATGATACGTTCACTGCCAAAAGTCTCGTTATCAAATCGAATGGTGCCGGTGAAGTTATTAATGAAATTATATTTTCCTTTGGCACCATAAGCTAAATCTACCGGCTGGTCAAAGGTTCTGGTTTCATTTTCTACGGCAATCCGTTTGTAGTCTTCAATATTTTGAGTGGCTAGATTGGTTTGGTTATTATTACTTAAGTATCTTACATACCCGAGTTTAGCCACCCCATCGATCGGGTCTCCGCCAAATGCTTTATTATCAAACTTAATGGTACCGGTAAAATTATTAATGAAATGAAATTTACCATTGGCGCCATAAGCTAAATCAACCGGATTTTTGAATGTCATGGTATTACCTTCTTTAGCCACCATTTCGTAATCATTGATGTTTTGAGTAACTTGATTGCTATTAGTTAATTGTTTTACATAACCGAATTTGGCCACCTTATCGATAGGGTCTCCACCAAATGTTTTATTGTCAAACCGAACGGTACCGACAAAATCATTAATATAATGGTATTTACCATTGGCACCATAGGCTAGGTTTACCGGATCTTTGAATGTCTTGGTCTCACCTTCTTTGGCGACCATTTCATAGTCGTTAATATCATTATGTTGTTGCGGGTTATTCTGATATTTAACATATCCGGATTTGGTCGCGCCTTTGTTAGGATCGCCGCCAAATGTTTTATTGTCAAACCGAACGGTACCGACAAAGTCATTAATATAATGGTATTTACCATTGGCACCATAGGCTAAATCAACCGGATGTAGAAATGTTTGCGTTTCATTCTCGTTGGCAGCGAATTGGTAGTCACTAATACCCTGATTGTTATTCTGGTTATTGTTAGTCGTGTAGCGATGAGACTTCATGTAACCTGCTTTGCTCGAACCTTTGATTGGATCACCACCAAATGTTTTATTATCGAAGGTGATGGTGCCCACAAAGTTGTCAATGTGGTGATAACGGTCATTCGCACCATAAGCCAAATCTACAGGCTTATCAAAGGTCATGGTTTCATTTTCATTGGCGACTAGTCGATATTCATTGATGGGTTGCTTGTTAGATGAGGTTGTGGAATGATTTTTCACATAGCCCGCTTTGGTTTTTCCCTTAATGGGGTCGCCGCCAAAAGCCGCATTATCAAAACGGATGGTGCCAACAAAGCCATCGAGGTAATAATACTTGCCATCCGCACCAAAAGCTAAATCAACAGGATAATCAAAGGTTTTACTTTGGTTTTCATCGGCAATGTAAGTATAGCCTTCGGGATTACTTTTAACAGTGGCTGATACCAGAGTAAGTATTAAAGCCAGGAATATTGTTGTAGGGGTTAAATATCTCATGATAAATCCTCATATTAAGTTTTGATAACTATTATAGAACATGTTAGCTTAAATATCAGTTAACAGATATTAGTAATTTATTGATGAATGTATAAATATTTACTCCATTCGGCTATCGCCATAGCTGCGGAGTTTTGTGCATTATTACTGTGATTTGAGTTCTTTGTAAATAAAGAATACCAAACTAATTTTTGTGGGGCCT
>CAJDWB010000044.1_pt2 | contig 15881 bp, 18 predicted proteins | sample 7391501 | NCBI WGS metagenome assembly CAJDWB01 (sample SAMEA7055733, study PRJEB34461) | soil metagenome | biome: terrestrial ecosystem; feature: Peninsula; material: soil | place: Antarctica | collected 2016 | reverse complement strand
GACAAACGATCATTTTCATTCATCAGTCGAATGAAATTACGATAATGTTCATCACTCTTACTGCCACTGATTAACTGAATTAATTGTTCATCAGTCACATCCGGATCGCTGAACGATTCAGCCACATCATTATCTTTGGCTAAGCCGGCAGCTACTGCCAATTCGCGCTGCCAATCGGCAACTTTATTCACTGATTTGGCATATTCATAGGCCGCTTTGGCATAGGGTCTGGCTAAGGTTATCAAATCACTCATGATTAAATCTCTGCGATTAACTCATCCAATAATTGGGCGTGTTTTTTAGCGTCAACTTCTTTGCTGATTAATTTCTCAGTACCGGCAATAGCCAACGCGGCCACCTGCTTACGCAATTGTTCGCGGGCACGATTGGCTTGTTGCTCAATTTCCGCCTGCGCCGATGCCAGTTGTCGTTCTTTTTCAGAAATGGCATCAGATTTCGCTTGGTCTTTTACCTTATTAGCCACTTGATTAGCCTGGTCTTTAATTTGACTGGCTTGCTCTTTGGCTTCAATAATAAGGGTATCAACTTTCGCTTTAGCCCGATCCAATTCTTTTTCAGCTCGATCACCGGCAGCTAGGCCGTCAGCAATTTTCTTTTCACGCTCTTCCATAGCACCCAAGATTACCGGCCAGATATACTTCATGGTAATCCAAATAACGGCAAAAAATACCAGCATTTGAATGACTAATGTTACGTTAATACTCATATCTGTACTCCTAGGTTATCTGTTGCTCGAAGCCTACAATTAACCTGTAATAGGTGCCAATAAAGGATTGTTAAATGTAAAGAACAAGGCGATACCTACACCAATCATGGCAACCGCATCAAGCAGACCCATAAGCAGGAAGTATTTACCTTGTAACATAGGGGCCAACTCAGGTTGACGTGCTGTAGATTCTAACAAACGGCCACCTAAGATACCCAAACCAATACCGGTACCAATAGCACTTAAGCCTAGAATGATTGAAACAGCAATGGCAGTCATGCCTTGGACGTGTGCAATTAATGCTAAATTTTCCATCGTTTTCTCCGATTTACCTTTTTATTAAAAAATTAAAAAATCAATGATCTTCATGTGTCTCATGGGCCATATTCATATAGACCACACTCAACATCATAAAAATATAGGCTTGCAAAGTAATAATCAAAATGTGGAATACCGCCCACACAAATGCAAGAATAAATTGCATTACTGAAATCAAGATACCACTGGCGGTAAACAGGTCAGCAACTGTATAGTTTAAAGTTAACACGGCAATCAAGATGAAAATCAGCTCACCTGCATACATGTTACCAAATAGTCGTAAGCTCAATGACACAGGCTTAGCCAAGGTCTCAACTAGATTTAAGAATAAATTAGGGCCGGCTAAGACAATTCTACCGAACCAACTTTGGGCCGAAAAAGGATGGGTCAGAAACTCTTTGAAGTAGCCCAGAACTTTTGGTTTTTTAACGGTAAAACTGTAATAAAATGCCAGAAGCATCACGCCGAAACTCATACCAAAAACAATATTGAGGTCAGTTGAGGGGACAATTTTCATGTGTTCAATGCCAACCAAGGTTCCCAACCAGGGCACCAGATCAATAGGCATTAAATCCATAAAGTTCATTAACCAAACCCAGATAAAAATACTCAACGCCATGGGCGCAACTAATTTACTGGAGCCGGTAAAAACATCATTAACTTGGGTATTGATAAAGCCCAGAACCATTTCGATTAGGTTCTGAGTCTTTGATGGTACTCCGGATGTGGCTTTTTTAGCAACACTTCGGAAAAATAGTAAATAAACAACTGCTAACAAAATCGTGTAAAAAACACTGTCCGCATTGATAGTCCAAAAGCTGCTGTCCTTAACCAGTTCATGGGTTCCGTTTATTAAATGGTGGCTGATGTAATCACCAGCGCTGCCGCCACTTTCACCACTTGCCATCGTTCATCTCACTTAAAAGAGGTTAACAAAGCCACCCAAAATGCCACCAGGGTGATAATAAATCCAACTAATAAAGCCATTAACTGGAATGAAAACTGTGTGATTGCCAAATAAAACAAGGCACCTATCACAATAAATTTAAGGATTTCACCTTTCATCATTTTGCCAACCATTGCGTTATCCGACGCAAATGGCCAGGCCACGATAAAAGCAAAAGTTAGTGATCCTAATGTGCTAATTATGGCACCCACAAAAGCAGACACTGCTGCTGACTGTCCTTGTAACAGCCAAAAAAATACGGCCGTAAAAAACCCAATCACCAACTGATAGAGGGGGATTTTAAACACCGTTTTTTTAACTTCTCGCCAGGAAAAATCCGTGGTCATTAAAGCCTCACATATTCATGACATCGTTTAAACGCTTATAAACAGTTACCAAATGCCACTGCTAAAAGCGGGTGCATTATAAGGGCTGCACCCCGCCAAAGCAACGCCTTTAACATAATTTTAATAAGCACATGTCGGCACCGGATTTATTCTTTATTTCGACGGGTCTAGCGGCTCTTTTTCAGTCTTCTTACGAGCCCGCGGATGCGCGCGATCATAAACTTGCGCTAAATGCTGAAAATTTAAATGGGTGTATATTTGCGTGGTGGCCAAATCAGCATGGCCCAGCATCTCTTGTACTGCCCGCAAATCTCCGGATGACTCTAAAATATGACTGGCAAAAGAATGTCTTAATAAATGTGGATAAACACGCTGCCACAAGCCTTGTTGTTGTGCCCAGTACTTAACACGAGCCTGTATGCTGCGTGGCTTTAATTGGCTGCCCCGCTGTGAAACAAATACCCAATCTTGGTTGTCATGATTCATCAACCTGGCATCCGTTTGCCAATTTAGCAATGCTTTCATGGCAGTTTTTCCTACCGGCACTACGCGAGTTTTCTGACCTTTACCTAACAGTCGCACCAGACCTTCAGCGGTATTAATATCCGACCAAACTAAGCGACTGAGTTCCGACAACCGTAAGCCGGAAGAGTAGAATAATTCCAATATGGCTTTATCACGCCGCTGAATGGCTGTTTTTTCGGGGATACCCAGTAACTGAAACATATTATCCACGTCCAGCACTTCCGGTAGTTTACGTCCGGATTTCGGGCTACTAACTAAACTTACCGGATTATGATCGACCGGACTATTTGGTGCCTGTAATAGAAACTCAAAGAAATTTGATAATGAGGAACGGTAACGGGTCACTGTTTTAGCCGCCATGCCTTGAGCTGTTTGGCGACGTATAAATTCACGAATCTGTTGATCGCTTAAGGCTGACATATCGGTCTGCTGCTGCGAGGTTAAGCCGCTGAAAAATTTCTCAATATCTCGCTTATTGGCAGCTACTGTATGCGGTGACAACTGCCTAAAATCACGCAGATAACTTAAATAGGCTTCAAGACTGGGCTTGGCTTGGTTCATCATGATCAACGGCCGCCAAAAACTGACTGATGATGGCACCTAATTTTTGTAAAATATCGCTGGCCACATGTGGCTGGAATTTACCTTCATCCTTACTGGCAAAGCCCATAAAACCATAACAAGCCTGCGGACCTAAAGGGATTATAACGGCGGATTTAATGTCTTTATGAGCACCAAACATTGCCTCAATCTGCGATTGTGGCAAACGACCGGACAACGGCTCAGGGCGACTTTGAAAAATGGTAAATTGACTTTTTTGGGCAGCAGTAATCGACTCACAATTCGAATCCGGGTGCTCTGCAATAAACCTTGGCTGGCAACTAAGTTTAAAATAGTCACTGGCAAAGTGTTGCTTCACAAACGCCACAAAGTGCGACAAAAAGTCGCTACTGTCACAAGTCGCTAACTCAGCCAATAAATGATAAACGCGGTTCATCAAGGTTTCGTTAATCTTGGCGTGATGAATTAACTGCTTGATTTGGTTTTTTAATTGTTGATTTTGAACTTGCAGATTTTTTGCTTGGTAAGTAGCCAGCTGTTGCAACTGACCTTGTTCGTCAGGCACTTTTAAAGTTTGCAATAAGTCGGGTTGCTCCTGAAAAAATGCAGGATGCGCCTGTAAATAGTCAACAATTTGTTGCTTAGTGATTGTTTCACTCATAGATAATTCCTTGATAAACCCGACGGGCCGGACCGGTAAAGCTGATTGTATCACAGGCGGCGGACAGCACAACTTCTAAGCAGCCTCCGGGCATAGTTACATTTATTTTTTTTCCCATACCCAGTGCGTGATGTGCTACAACCGCTGCCGCACAAGCGCCACTGCCACAAGCCAGCGTTTCACCGGCACCGCGTTCAAAAATTCGAATCGTTAAGTGACCCTCTTTATCTACTTGCAGCGCCTCAACGTTGACACCATCCGCAAAATGACTGGCAATTTCTGTGGCCTTTTTAGCCAACGATTCTTGCTGCACATCTTCACACAAATACAACCAATGGGGATTGCCCATATTTACAGAAAAACCACCCAGCGTTTCGCCCAATACCGTTAGTTTTTGTGATTGATATTGATAGGCCTGGGAAAGGGTCACAGTAATATGATCAGCATCTTTGAATACCAACTTAACCGCCCCACCGGCACCATAAACTGTGGTGGTTTCGGTAAATTCTTTTTGATTATATAAATACAGGGCAATAGCACGCTGGCCGTTGCCACACTGTTGAGCCTCTGTGCCATCACCGTTATAAAACCGATAATTTAATCCCTTAGCACCATCATCTAAATATATAAATTGATCAAAACCAACTCCGGTATGACGATTTGCCCAACGTTTAATGGATTCCGACGAGGGTGGTAAAGCTACATTGGCTTGTTGCCTACGACCATCCAGCAGCATAAAGTCATTGCCTAAGCCCTGCAGTTTTTCAAATTGGTAGCGCAACGGTTTCGACCTGTGTGATTGTTTTATCGGGCAAATACAAATCACCTTTGTTACCGCAGGCGGCTAATGCCAACAGCAGACACAGCAACACAACAGTGCGCTTTTTATGGTCTTTTTTCATGTCACACTTTATTCTTAATGAGGTGTGGCTATAATAGAACGCCTGCCCACAGATGACAACATGAAAAATGCTTGAATATTTGACCGTCGAAACCGGCGAAAACCCCGATTATATTATTATTTGGTTACATGGATTAGGTGCTGATGGCCATGATTTTGAGTCGGTAGTTCCTGAGTTTAAAAACGACAAACATAACTTCCGTTTTATTTTCCCCCATGCACCAGTACAGCCTGTCACCATAAATGGTGGCATGGCCATGCGCGCTTGGTATGACATTACCTCGATTGATATTAACCGACAAGTTGATGAAGGCGGCATCGCTAACTCGGTACAATTAGTCCGGACACTAGTAGACAAACAAATCGCTGCTGGGTTTAATGCGGATCAAATTGTATTGGCCGGCTTTTCCCAGGGTGGCGCCATGGCTTTACATATTGCTCTTAGCGAAGACATTAAATTTGCTGCAGTGGTGGCTTTAAGTTGTTACTTACCGATTCCAGCGGCACTAAGTGCTGACAGCCCGCACGCCAATCAAAAAACACCTTTTTTTATGGCCCACGGACTACAGGATCCAGTGGTACCTTATGATTTAGGAGTGCAAAGTCGCCAGTTATTGGCTGATGAAAACTACCAAGTTTCTTGGCATAAATACCCCATTCAACACGGGGTAAATATGCAAGAACTGCACGACATTAAATCATTTTTACAACAACTTCCCTGATTCTAGGCTGCACGCATGGCAGAAATATGGCTAACAGATATTGATCTGATTAAATCCCAGCATCCGGACTTATCAATAACTACAGTTGCATGTACCGACTCGACTCAAAAACAGATCAACAGCGATGGCGTTCTGATTGCCAATCAACAAACCGCCGGTATCGGCCGCCACGGCAATCACTGGCTGTCACCCGAAGACAAAAGCATCTGCTTTTCATATCGATTTAACTTACCGGTAGCTGCTCAAGAACTAAGCGGCTACCAGCTAAGCATAGGATTGGCTATCGTTAAAACCTTACAATTCTTCGGTTGCCCGCATGATAGGCTTTTGAAATGGCCTAATGATTTGGTTTTTGAAGGTCATAAATTTGCTGGTATTTTAATTAACTTAACACCCCAATCTAAAACCCAAAATACCTTTAAAAAGTCACATACCCAAGTCATTGTCGGTATCGGTATTAACTGGAGTTTAAGCCAGTCTCAGCTGGCATCGGTCGCTCAGCCGGTAACTAATGTGCCGCTAACGGAAAAACCATCTCGAGCGACCTTTATCAGCCACCTCATTCAATCCATTCGTGACTATAACGCGTTATTTATCACCAATGGACTAAAACCTTTCCTGAAATTATGGTCACAGCACGACTATTTAATCGGTCGTCAGCTTAGAATCATTCAAGGTGAACGGGCTGTTGAAGGTCATTATCACGGCCTTAATCAGCGTGGCGGATTACTTTTAAACGAAAACGGTGAAATCAACAGTTTTGTCAGTGGCGAAGTAAGGGTTCGACCTTTATAATTTAGGCATTACCAATTACAGGGTTTTGGACGCAGATGCGTTATTTATTTATTTTGTTGCTATTACTTAATCTCGGGTTTTATATTTGGGTTGAACGATATACCACAGTACCTACAAAAAATTTTATAGCAGTTGATCCCGGCGTAACTAAGCTGGCTTTATTATCAGAAAATAAAGCCACTAATCTAACAGCGGCTGGCGACTCTTTGCCAAATCAGTCAACCCTCGTAAATAACCAACAAGCGGAGCTTAATTTTAGATGCTTTGCGGCCGGACCTTACGACAGTGAGGCTACTATTCAAAATGCTGTAGAGCAAATAAAAACCCACGTTTTAAAATCCTCAGTGCGCCGTCTCACCACCACTCAGGAAGTTGGCTACTGGGTCTATCTGCCGGCATTGCCCAGTCGCGCAGAAGCCTTGAAAAAAGGTCGGGAATTAGCAGCCACTTTTGTTAAAGATTATTATGTGGTTACCTCAGGTAATAATGAAAATTCAATATCCTTAGGGCTTTACCGTGAACCCTTTAATGCAGACAACCGTGTGGCAGAACTAAACAGTAAAGGTTTTCAAGTAGAAAAAGAAATTCGTTTAGAGCAATGGCCAGAGTTTTGGCTCGACTTCAGCATCAGTGAAGACAGTGAGTTTAACACCGACAAATTAACTGGAATACAAGATAACATCAGTGTCAATGAGGTCATTTGCCCACAGAACAAAGCACCATGAGGGTGCTTTTTTGTGACCACAGTCATCCCCAAGCTTATGATTATAATACCCTAAAAAACAAAGCCATCGGTGGCACCGAGTCATCCTTACTTAGGCTAGCCAACATATTGGCGGTTAACGGTCATCAAGTCACCATCTGGCAACAAGCACGAAAACACACCATTACGCAAAATCAAGTTTACTTTATCGGCCCGGATGCTCTTGTTGAGCTCGAGCCACCTGACCGAATTATGGTATTACGCAAAGATAAACAACTAAAATTTTGGCAAAACCAATATCCCGATGCAACTACGTATTTATGGCTACACACTTATAAAAAACCAGAGTTTGTCTTAAAGCGACTTTTTAAACACAACAGGCAAACCACTTTCATTGCCAACTCTAAAACACATAAAAAACACTTAGAGGAAACCTTACAGCATTCGCTATTCGGTCGAGTATTAAGTCTAATAGGGACAGCAAAAATCAAAGTAAGCTACGGCTACAATCCGGTACCCAAACCAGAATTAGCCACAGTACCTAAACGACAAATCAACAAATTACTATTTTTATCGGCACCCAATAAAGGCCTGTCACAAGTTTTAGATCATTTCGAACAAGTCCAAAAAACCTTGCCGGAAATGCAACTATATATCGCCAATCCGGGTTACCGTGAAGACCAACCTAAAACCCAAACCAGCGTTCATTATTTAGGCCCCTTACCGCAGGTGGAATTATGGCAACATATGGCCGAAAGTCTCTGTGTGTTTTACCCACAAGATAGTTTTGCCGAAACTTTTGGCTTAATCTATGTCGAAGCTGGCACACCGGTGTTAGCACATGATATTGGTGCTGCCAGAGAAATTTTACATCTCGCCAACCCTACTATCGACGCGAGCAACATACAGACTGTCATTAAAACTATACAGCAGTGGCAAGAAAAGTTGCCGATTGTAAATTACTGCGATGAATTTGCCGATGATGCCATTTATAAACAATGGACTGAACTACTGGCTTTATGAGTTTTTGAAGTCCAAAGATACTGAATTAATACAATACCGTAAACCGGTATCGGTGGGACCATCGTTGAAGACATGGCCTAAGTGGCCGCCACACCCAGCACAAACCACTTCGGTGCGGCGCATACCGTGAGAATCATCAAATACTTCTTTTACGGTATCGTTAGCTAAAGCACGATCAAAGCTTGGCCAGCCACAATGAGCATCGAATTTACTGTCACTCGTAAATAATGCTGACCCACAGCCTTTACAATGATAGGTACCATTTTCAAAGTGAATATTATATTCTCCACTATGTGGTAATTCCGTACCTTTATTGACCAGCACCTGATAGCTTTCTTGGTCTAAACATTTTTCGAGTTGTTTTTTTAAATCATCTCTCATGGTTCAATTCTCATTGGTTTATTCCTCTAGCGGTAATAAGTAATTTCGACCATTACGGTATATATTTAGTAAGGGGGTTTTTGAAGCATTTAACATCTGTTCGACCATTTGTTTTAAAGTAGCTATTTCACGCTTGTCAACCGCGGTGATTAAATCGCCGGATCGTAAACCTAACTGCCAGGCAGCTGAGTTACGAGCTACTGTCGCAATCAATACACCTTGATATTGATTTCGGTATTTAGCCGGTAAATTATTTAATACAGCACCTTTGAGTAAAGGATTCAATTCATGGCCACCAACTTCATTGCGGTCTTGTTCAGTGATCTCTGTGGCTACCTTAGCCGGCTTATCATCACGGAGATAGTCAATTAATACGACCGCATTTAATGGCAATAAACCTTCGAAATTTTTAAACTGATGCTCACTACTTATTTTATCAACTCAATAAGCTGGCTCATCATGCGTTGAGCTAAGGAAGAAGGAATGGCGAAACCAATACCGACATTACCGCCAGATGGTGAAAATATGGCGGTATTAATACCTACCAAAGTACCGGATAAATCGATTAAAGCACCACCTGAATTACCTGGATTAATAGAGGCGTCGGTTTGGATAAAATTCTGATACCCTAAGCCACTTAAACTAGTTCGACCCAAAGCACTAACGATGCCTGAAGTAACTGTCTGACCTAAACCAAAAGGATTACCCACCGCCACCACGAAATCACCGACCTTCAACTTTCTAGAGTCCGCCAAAGGTAAAGCCGTTAACTTATCTGCTTCGATTTGAATCACTGCCACGTCGGTACCATCATCGGAACCAATTAACTTAGCACTGTAGGTACGACCATCATGTAACACTACCGAAATATCATCGGCATTTTTAACTACATGGTGATTGGTTAGAATATAACCTTTTTCAGCATCAACAATCACACCCGACCCGAGAGATTGCGAGACCCGCTCTTGCGGTGCGCTGGGCAGACCATAAAACCAACGGTAATATTCACTGCGAGAATCACGCACATACTGCACTGATCGAGTGTTAATATTAACCACTGCTGGTGTCACCTGTTCCAGAATTGGCGCTAATGAGGGCAGCTGCTGACTCCCTAAAGCCACTGGCAGTGCGGCATGCGCGGTCACCGTCATCAACAAACAAACGACAAGCAGGCCACTATAAAAGCGACTTCCGTCGGCCAGTTTTTTACTTAATGCAATTGGTTTCATGCTTATGAAAGATACTTTTTTGATGAGAAAGTTCCCACTGAACTAAGCTTAATGCCTAAAATAGCCGTAAATATAATTTATTTAAATCATGTTTATCCAAAAATTAGAACAAAGACAGCAGCAAAGTGGCTCATTGGTATGTGTTGGCTTAGACCCACAAATCGAAAAAATCAAACCCTTGGGCTTATCCTTATCCGCCTGGCTTAAACAAATTGTTGACGCTACTGCTAATTATGCCTGCGCTTTTAAACCCCAAATTGCCCATTTTTCTGCCTTATCAGCAGAAAGAGAACTGACCGAGATTATTCAATATATTCAAAATTATTATCCTGATATTCCGGTTATCTTAGATGCCAAACGCGGTGATATCGGCAGTACCGCCGAATGTTATGCAAAAGAAGCATTTGAACGTTATGGCGTCGACGCTGTGACCGTTAACCCTTATTTAGGCGGCGACACCTTAATGCCCTTTACACGTTATGCCGATAAAGGCGTGGTGGTGTTATGTAAAACCTCAAACCCAGGTTCCGGAGAACTACAGGATCTCATCTTAGCAGATGGCCAAAGCCTATTTTTAAAAGTGGCGGAATTAGCCGTGGATTCATGGAACGACAACAAAAACATACTACTGGTGGTGGGTGCGACTTATCCTGAGCAACTGCGCGCTATTCGCGAAAAGGTGGGGCCGATGCCTTTATTAATTCCAGGAATTGGCGCCCAAGGTGGTAATTTATCGGCTATTCTAACGGCCGGTTTACGCAATGATGGTTTAGGTTTAATTATCTCAGCTTCTCGAAGTTTAATTTATGCCGGTGACGGTCCGGATTTTGCCCAGCAGTCACGCAATGCGTGCAAAAAACTTGTCACCGAAATTGATAAGCTAAGACAGTCAATTTTATTAAATACATAATGACTTTTGACCCCTATGCAAAAATGAGTTAAAACCGTAAGATTTAAAGCTCTTGATCACTGATAATCACTAACAACCACTGAAAAACAAGTACTTATGAAAAATAAACCTTCTTTACTGCAACGATTATTGCCTTTTTTAGTGATTATAGCCATCGTTGTAGCACTTATAATATTTATGCGGCTTATGCGAACTGAGCCGCAGGTTTTACCACCTAAAGATACCGGCTTTCTGGTAGAAACCACCCAATTACAACCACAAGACTTGGCTGTTAAAGTTAACTCACAAGGTTTGCTCCACCCTAAGCATCGCATTCAACTACTAGCTGAAGTCAGTGGTGCCGTGATCGCTGTCAGTGATCAGTTCGTAACCGGTGGTCGTTTCATATCCGGCGATATATTAATACAAATTCAACCAGCCGATTATGAAGTAGCGGTTTCACGTGCCAAAGCCAATGTCGCCAGTGCCCAAGCCAAATTGGAACTTGAACAGGCCAAAGCCGCACAGGCAGAAAAGGACTGGCAGTCTTTCGGTAAAAAATCTAAACCCGGGGATTTATTATTAAACATTCCACAATTAAAAGGCGCCCAAGCCGCTTTAGATGCAGCTACTGCAGATTTACAAAAAGCCCAGCGTGACTTAAGCAAAACTACCATTAAAGCGCCTTTTGATGGCACCATTCTCAGTAAAAATGTAGACATCGGCCAATTCGTCAACATGTCTGGGCAAATGGCCACTTTAGCAGGCAGTGAAGTCGCTGAAATTCGTTTGCCGTTAACCACGGAAAATATCAAACAGTTACATTTAAATGACAAGGATTTATCTCAGCATCCCTTACCTGTCAGTTTTAGCCAGAGTGATGGCGTGATTATTGTTGAAGGTCAATTAGTACGTTTTGAGCCCGAAAAAGACCCCCAAACTTTAGTCAGTTATGGTGTAGCGGAGATCAATGAGCCTCTCGCTTCAGGGCTGCTTTTTAATTCCTTTTTAGAAGCCGCCATTCAAGGGCCGGATTATAAGAATGTTTACCTTGTGCCATCGACTTGGTTATTACCAAAACAGCGATTACCACTGATAGACTCGGACAATCGCTTACTGCTGCAGCCGGTTGAAGTCATTTACCAAACAACTACCACAAGTTATATTCAATCGGGACTCAGCAGTACCGATTTAATTGTAACCACCCCCATTCAATTCCCCGAAAACGGTATGCAACTTCGGCGCAAAGAAAATCCAAAAGCAGAACAGATCAAAACTGAAGCCGCGGTGAACTCATTATGATTAAACCATGGGATCGCGGCATCATCTACTGGTTTGCCAAAAATCCGGTGGCCGCCAATTTATTGATGGTTTGTATTTTGGTTATCGGTTTTTTTACGGCCGTCAATTTAAAAAAAGAAATGTTCCCAACCACCACCATCAATCAAGTGTCCATCACCATCGCTTATCCCGGAGCCGCACCGGATGAAGTGGAAAAAGGCCTGTGTATAAAGATTGAAGATGCAGTTTCAGGACTAGAGGGCATTGATAAAGTAACCTGTGTTGCTAACGAGGGCTTTGCACGCGCTTATGTAGAAGTAGCTTCTCAATATAATGTTAAAGATGTCATGGCGGAAATTAAAAACCGTGTGGATGGCGTTAACTCTTTCCCTGAACAAGCAGAAAAGCCCATTATCAGTGAAATTTTAGTACAGCAACCGGTGATGTTTGTTTCCATTCATGGCTTGGTTCCAGAAAGTCAGTTACTGGAATTAAGTCAAAGAATTCGTGATGATATTGTTGATTTACCGGATGCTTCCCTAGCCAGACTCATTGGCAACCGCGCTTATCAGATTGGCATTGAAATTAAAGAACTTACTCTGCGCCAATATCAACTTACCTTTGATGAAGTGGCAAATGCTTTAAAACGGGCTTCTTTAGATGTGCCCGGTGGCGCCATTAAAACCAATCGCGGCGATGTCTTACTACGTACCGTCGGCCAATCTTATACCGGTGAAGAGTTTGCCAATATCGTTATCCGCACCCATGCCGATGGCTCCCGACTCCTGTTAAGGGATATCGCCATTATCAAAGATGATTTTGAAGAAGATCGGGCCTTAGGTACCTTTGATGGCCATCCTGCCATCACCATCGAAGTCACCTCTGTTGAGAATGAATCGGTACTTGATATTTCTGAACAAGTGCATGCTTATGTCAACAATATTCGTAATAGTTTGCCTGACAATGTTTCCATTGATGCTTGGTTAGATACCTCTTTTTATGTACGTGGCCGCTTAGAAATGATGCAACGTAATATGCTGCAAGGTGCCACTTTAGTGGTGATTATTTTATCTTTATTTATGCGCTTGCGCGTCGCCTTTTGGGTAATGATGGGCTTACCGGTGGCTTTTTTAGGGGCTTTTTTATTCATGCCATTTTTGGGCGTCACTATGAATATGCTCAGCATGTTTGGTCTCATCCTGGTGCTCGGCATTGTGGTGGATGATGCTATTGTCATTGGTGAAAGCGCCTATACAGAAATTCAAGACAAAGGCCACTCCTTAAAAAGTGTCGTCATGGGTGCCCAACGCGTCGCAATGCCGGCCACTTTCGGGGTGCTTACTACGGTTGCAGCTTTTACGCCAATGTTGTTTGTCGGCACCTTGTTTGGCTCGTTCTTTGAAGCGGTGGCTTGGGTTGTTATTTTGTGTTTATTATTTTCTTTGGTGGAATCTAAACTTATTTTGCCATCACATTTATCTCATATGAATGTCAAACAAAATAGAACCAATCCGGGGCCTTTGCTCAAAGCACAACGTTTCGTGGACCGTCAATTACAATCTTTTATAGTCAAACGTTATCAACCCACCATTGAAAAAGCCATTTCTAAACCGGCACTGACGCTCAGTATTTTTGCCGCTATATTTATTCTCAGCATTGGTTTAGTCTCAAATGGCTTGGTGCGTTTTGTGATGTTGCCGGATTTTGCCTCTGATATTATTCAAGCTGAATTCGCTATGGCGCAGGGCACGCCAAAAGAGCGAAGTGCAGAAGTTTTAGAGCAAGTACAACAGGCACTCATTGATTATGACAAAGAAATCAGCTCCCAACATGGTTTACAGCAAGGTGCTGTATTTAAACACCGCTTGGCATTTTTGTCATCTCAAACCAGTGGTCGGGTTATTGTGGAGTTACTCAAAGATGAAGATGCTCTTGTTGACAGTAAAACAGTGATGAAAAAGTGGCTGGATATCTTGGGTGATATTCCGGGTGCAACTTATGTGGGCACTGTTGCCATTTCCGGACCCGGTCAAGGCGCGGATATCAGTCTTAAATTGATTGGTGCTGATATTGAAGAGCTACAAAAAGCCGCCGATATTGTGGCCGCTAAATTAAAAACCTTTGAGAGCGTTTATGATGTTCGCAACTCTTTAGAGGCAGGTAAGGACGAAGTTCAGCTTAATATTAAACCTTTGGGTCGTAATTTAGGCTTAACCCAATACGATATCGGCCACCAAGTTAGACAGGCATTTTACGGCGATGAAGTCCAACGTATTCAACGCGGCAATGATGAAGTTAAAGTTATGCTACGCTATGACCGTACCGCTCGTGAATCAGTACAATCATTAAACGAACTCCGCATACGCACACCCGATGGCAGCCAAGTGCCCTTAAGCACAGTGGCGGATATCCAGTTAGGCAAAGCCCCTAACAGCATTGAGCGGGTAAACCGTAAACGTGCAGCTCGAATCACCGCCCAAGTTGATAAGGCCATGGCTGATCCACAAGCCATTATCAGCCAAGTGAGGCCACAAAACCCGCAACAAGCCATAGTCGCTGAATATCCTAATATAAAATCTGATTTGGATGGTATTAGTAAGGAAGTTGCCGAGCTTGGGGTTAACTTTATGTGGGGCATGGGTATGGCCTTATTACTTATTTATGTACTCATGGCGATACCTCTCAAGTCCTACGGTCAACCATTGATTATCATGTCTGCCATTCCTTTTGGTGTAACCGGTGCTATTTTTGGTCATTGGATTTTGGGTTTAACCTTTTCCATGATGTCCATGTTCGGTATCATTGCTCTTTTTGGTGTTGTAGTGAACGATTCGCTGGTAATGGTGGATTATATTAATCAACAACGCAGCCAAGGTGTCAGTTTAGTGGAAGCCGTTCGCTATTCAGGCAGCCGACGTTTGCGAGCCATTTTACTCACTTCACTAACCACTTTTTTTGGCTTAATGCCAATTATATTTGAACAGTCATTACAGGCTAAGGTTATTGTACCTATGGCGGTTTCTTTGGCTTTTGGCATCATGTTCGCCACCGTCATTACTTTGGTGTTGATACCTTCTTTGTATGTACTTCTGGAACGTATAAAACTACGCTTTAGCAAACAAACAGATAGGCAAGAACAAGATATTGAACTGAAAGAAACCTAAGGTCAGTCATCTTCCGGCGGTAAGATTTTACTATTTTTTGCGCCTAATTCTTTCAGTTTATGGGCCTGTGATATTAAGTTGCCACGACCTTGCGATAATTTATTATCGGCGCTGTCCCAAGCTGATTTAGCTTGATCTAGGCGTTCTTTAATGACATTAAAATCATCCACCAATCCGGTAAATTTATCAATAAGTAAACCAGCACGATCAGCAATGGTTTGGGCATTTTTATTTTGCTTTTCAATTTGCCACAAGCGCATGACCGTACGCAAAGTCACCAATAAACCAGAGGCCGATAAGGGAATAACATTTAAATTATAGGCTTGCTCCAAAAGACCGGGTTCGTGTTGCAGTGCGGTCATCAGCGCACCCTCAACGGGTACAAACATCACCACAAAACCAAGCGTATTTAAATCAGTAATTTCAGCATAGTTTTTACTTGATAATTGCTTAATGTGATTTTTTAAGCTGGTTACATGTTGATTTAGCTGGATTAACTGGCTGTCTTCATCTTCCGCATTAACCATTCGCTCATAAGCAGTCAATGACACTTTGGCGTCAATAATAAGTTGTTTATCTTCCGGCAAGTGGATTAAAACATCGGGCCGAAATCGCTGGCCGTTTTGACTAAAACTGCGTTCGACTTCAAATTCACGTCCAACCACTAGACCGGCTGTTTCTAATAATCGTTTTAAAACTAACTCACCC
>CAJDWB010000011.1_pt2 | contig 18054 bp, 14 predicted proteins | sample 7391501 | NCBI WGS metagenome assembly CAJDWB01 (sample SAMEA7055733, study PRJEB34461) | soil metagenome | biome: terrestrial ecosystem; feature: Peninsula; material: soil | place: Antarctica | collected 2016 | reverse complement strand
GGGCTTCACCCATCGCTAGTATATATCGCCCTTTTGACCGCAGCGAATCCGTATGGACAGGGCTTTCTTCCTGATCCTGTTATGACAGGATTAAAAGCGCTGACGCGCGATTGTGTTTGTTCGTAGCATTAGCTTATGAACATTTCATATCCACTCATTTACTCCTCGGGACAATGGCAAATCGTTACATTGATGCATCTTGACTCCGCTCGATGGAACATATCAACACGTATGACATAGTCACATTATCATTTATTAACCTTTTTGCTCAAAACCACCAACCTCGATCAATGATCTAAAAATCAATCTCATAAGCTCCGATTTACCATTTTCCAAAAAGGAGACCTAATGCTCTTAATAGATTTTGGTTATGGCCTATAGCCTTCTCATCAGATTGTATTCACGTTCTTTGCGAATTAGTTTACACAGCAAACTATTTCATTTAAAACATTTTGACTAACGCACCTTTAGATATCACTCCTCTGGGCACGCTTTTTAGCGAATTGGCCAAAGAGTACGTCGGAATTTTTGCGCGCAGTCTGGAGCATTTGCCTATTAACCGATACTTTTATGCCCTCGTGGTAATCGACACGCACAAGGGTGATCTTAGTCAAACTACCTTGGGCGATGCGATGTGGATCGATAAAGCTTCGGTGGTTCGCATGCTGGATTACTTGCAGGATGCGGGATGCATACTTCGCACCCCAAACCCGAATGACCGAAGAGCGCACATCTTGGAGCTTACTCCAAAAGCTAGGAGAATGATCCCGGAGATTAAACAGGCTATTGAATTAACTAATCAAATTTGCCTGAAAAACCTGCCCGGCAAAACGACGGCGGCTTTTGAAGCAGAACTGGAAACGGTAAAAGAAAGTTTACAAAACGTACCAAAAAGACATTTCAAATTACATTTCGTACAAAGTGAAGAAAAGAATACTTAACATACTGGCCATGAGCCTGGTTATTGCCGCATTTTCGGCATGCAAAGAAAAGAACGGCAGCAATATCGGGAACCGTGCCGGCGGCGTAATGGAAGTAGATTACGTAGTGGTGCACCCCATGGGAGTAGCAAACAATATAAACATATCGGGAACCTTACTCCCGGCTGAAACCGCCATGCTTAGCGCCCAGGCTGCTGGAAAAGTTATCGAAATACACTTTAAAGAAGGACAGAAAGTCAATAAAGGCCAGCTATTGGTACGGCTTGACTCTAGAGAGTGGCTGGCTCAGCAAAAGCTCTTGGAGGCAGAGTTGGCTACAGCCCAAAAAGACTTAGAGCGCAAACAGGGGTTGGCCGAAATACAAGGAGTAAGCGTTGCAGCTATTGACGACGCAACCCTAAAAATATCTTCGATTAAAGCAGCCAAAACCGAAATTGATGTAAAACTGGATTACGCCAGCATACGCGCGCCTTTTTCGGGAACGATAGGATTGCGAAATGTAAGCGAAGGAGCATACTTAGCTCCGGGTGGTGCTGTAGCACAGTTGGTTCAGACTGATCCACTTAAGCTCGAATTTAATGTACCTGAAAAGTATGCCTCACAAATAGCCGTTGGTCAAAAAGTGATATTCTCCATTGCCGGCAATCGGGATAAGTTTAGCGGAACTGTTTACGCTACAGAGCCCGCTATTTCGGCTAATTCGCGCACGCTTAAAGTACGCGCCACCGTGCCTAATAAAAATGGGGAGCTTATGCCGGGTGCCTTTGCCGAAATCTCTCTCGGTCTGGACAGTATCTCCGACGGTTTGATGATACCTACCGACGCTATAGTACCGCGATTAAATGAGCAGTTGGTGTACAAAGTGGTAAACGGAAAAGCGCAAGAAGCAGAAATTGTGACCGGCATTCGTAAATCACACACCATACAGGCTATATCAGGCCTTTCGGCAAATGATACGATCATGATATCGGGTCTATTGCAAGTACGCAGCGGGTTGCCCGTAAAGGCGGGAAATGAATTTACATTAGAAGCTCTGGAGAAATAAGCATATGAATCTTTCGGCATTAAGTATTCAGCGACCGGTTCTTGCAACTGTTTTCGCTATAGTAATTATCATTTTCGGAGTCATCGGTTTCACATCCCTTGGGGTTCGCGAATATCCCAGTGTTGACCCTCCTATTGTAACCGTTACCACAAACTATGTGGGTTCGAGTGCAGATATTATTGAATCGCAAATCACCGAACCCCTGGAAGAGGCCATTAATAGTGTGGCCGGAATTAAAACCATGAGCTCTATTAGCGCTGACGGTAGAAGCACAATTAAAATTGAGTTTGATCTGGGCATGGATATGGATAATGCCGCCAACGATATTCGGGATAAAGTATCTCAGGCTATCCGAAGACTCCCACCTGATACCGATCCACCAATTGTCCAAAAGTCAGATGCTGACTCCCAAACGATTTTTTCACTCACCGTTCAAAGTGAGAAACGAAGTCTGCTGGAACTCTCGGACATTGGTTTGAATATATTTAAGGATCAGCTGCAGACAGTTAAAGGAGTTAGTCAGATTAATATATGGGGAGATAAGCGATATTCGATGCGTCTGGAAATGGACCCCGCCAAACTCTCGGCATATAATCTCACGCCTCTAGATGTTCGTAATGCCCTGCTTGCGCAAAACGTAGAGTTGCCGTCGGGCAGAATTGAAGGATATCGTACTGAGCTTGTAATCAGAACTTACGGTAGATTAACCACCGAAGAGGAATTCAATGATTTGATTATTGATAGCCGCGACGGTGCGATGGTTCGGTTTAAAGATATCGGAGAAGCTCGCTTGGCTCCGCAAAATGAGCGTACTCTGCTCCGTGGTAAGGGAATTATTCCAATGATAGGAATTGCAGTACAACCGCAACCCGGAGCAAACTATATTGAAATTGTAGATGAGATTTACAAACGGGTTGAGCAAATTAAAAAAGAACTTCCCGATGATATTCAGCTGGGAGTGGCAATGGATAATACCATAACCATCCGTCAGGCAATCAGCGAAGTAGAAGACACTATATTTATCGCCTTCGGACTTGTTGTACTCGTTATATTCTTCTTCTTAAGAAACTGGCGCACAACGCTTATTCCCGTTGTAGCTATCCCAATTTCATTAATCGGTACGTTCTTTATTATGTATCTCGCCGATTTCTCTATCAATATTCTTACCCTCCTGGGAGTAGTTCTCGCTACCGGACTAGTAGTGGATGATGCCATTGTTGTGATGGAAAATATATACTCAAGAGTGGAACGTGGTGAAGACCGTGTACAGGCGGCATTTGCGGGATCGCGCGAGATCTTCTTTGCGATTATTTCGACCACCATTACACTGGTTGCGGTGTTCCTGCCTGTAATATTCCTTCAGGGAGTTACCGGTAGGCTGTTTCGTGAATTTGGAGTTGTAGTGGCCGGTAGTGTGGTCATTTCAGCCTTTGTAAGTCTAAGTTTGACTCCTATGATGAGTGCGCGATTCTTGAAAAAATCTGAACCGAAAAGTAAACTCGGAGCGAGAATCGGAGTTTGGTTGAAAAACTTAGGTGATAACTACCGCAGCTCTCTCGATAAATTTATGGATCATCGCTGGATTAGTTTTGTGATTCTCGGTGGTACGATTGCGATGATTTTTGGTCTGGGTAGTCTGCTCCCTTCCGAGCTCGCCCCGCTTGAAGACAAAAGCCGATTGCGTCTATTTGCAACAGCACCCGAAGGAACTTCCTTTGAAATGATGGACGATTACATTCTGGAATTGCTTCAAATTGTAGATACCATGTCCGAGCGGGATGCCATACTCTCGGTTACTTCTCCGGGATTCGGATCGTCCAACTCGGTAAATTCCGGATTTGTAAGCGTTGTTTTGACTCCTCCGAACGAACGTGAGAAGTCTCAAATGGAACTCGCTAATGAGCTTTCGAATATTGTCAGAAAATACAATTTTGCCCGTACGTTTGTTTCGCAAGATCAAACCATTTCGGTAGGTGGAGGTTTCGGGTCGCTTCCCGTTCAATACGTAATTCAGGCTACCAATATTGATAAACTCAAGGATATTATTCCCGAGTTTATGGAAAAAGCAAATGCCACCGGTGCCTTTAACATGGTCGACCTGGATTTGAAGTTTAACAAGCCCGAGCTCCAAATTGAAATAGACCGAAGTAAAGCTCGTGAGATGGGTGTCGAAGTTTCGGATATCGCAGAAACCTTGCAATTGATGTTTAGTGGTCAGCGGTTTGGATATTATATTCAAAATGGAAAGCAATACGATGTAATCGGACAGGCTGCTCGGACTTCTCGTGATGATCCGGGCGATTTAACCCAGATTACCATTCGCAATCGCGAGGGTGAACCGGTTCAATTAGATAACTTGGTAAACGTGAGCTTTGAAAGTAGTTCGCCGCAACTATATCGATACAATCGTTTTGTGGCCGCGACTTTCTCTGGTTCGCCCGCAGAGGGTTATACTATCGGCGATGGAATTGATGCTATGCAGGGTGTTGCCAATGAGGTACTTGACGACTCGTACACAACTAGTTTGGCCGGAATTTCAAAAGAGTTTAGCGAAAGCTCCGGAAGTTTAGTTTTTGCATTTGCTCTGGCTTTAATTCTGGTTTATTTAGCGCTATCTGCACAGTTTGAAAGTTTCAGAGACCCGCTAACTATTATGCTTACCGTTCCGCTCGCTCTGGGTGGTGCAGTATTGGCATTATGGGCATTTGGTCATACGCTTAATATTTTCAGCCAAATCGGAATGATTGTACTGGTGGGAATCGTTACCAAAAACGGAATTTTGATAGTAGAGTTTGCCAACCAACGTCGCCAGCATGGATTGAGCATACGAGAAGCTGCTGTAGATGCCGCTTCTCAGCGCTTCCGCCCTATCCTGATGACTAGCTTGGCCACCATGCTTGGTGCGCTACCGATTGCTTTGGCATTGGGCGGTGCATCAACAAGCCGTATCCCGATGGGTATTTCCATTATCGGTGGTTTGGCGTTTTCACTAATACTCACCCTTTACATTATTCCGGTTATTTACACATTGATCACAAGTAAAACCGCCCGAAAAATGGTTGTAGAAATACCTGAAGACAATAATGTATAAACTAAAAACAATGAATTTAAAAGTGCTTTGTATTGCGTTGTTTTTAGGCAGCTTTCATTCCGCTTTTGCCCAGTCTGAAATGAGCCTGCAGGAAATGATAAATACTGCGTTGGAGCAGAATTATCAAATCCAGATTTTCGCAAACAGCAAACAGGCCGCCCAAAACTCAAATACGATTGGTAATGCGGGTATGCTGCCAGATGTAAATCTTACCGGAGAGTACCGGGTAAGTTATAATAACACAGAACAGAGGTATTTTACCGGCGATGGCCAGAGTGCCGATAATGCAAAGAGTACTGCCCTTGCGGGAAATGTAGGAGTAAACTGGATTGTTTTTGACGGACTCGCCATGTTTGCGCGAAAAAGCCAACTCGAACATTTGGAAAAACTAAGTCAACAAGATCTTAGGTTTTATATCGAACAAACTGCATATGATATCGCATATAACTATTACCGCCTTGCGCAGGAGCAAAAGCTGCTCACACTTTACCGTACATCTACTGATGTTTCTCAGTCGCGGTTGGATTTTGAAAGCCAGGCATTTGAAGTTGGATCAGCTACAGGTCTTGATGTTCAGCAAGCCTTAGTGGATAGAAATACGGACAGTTCAAAGGTGCTTGAGCAAAAAGCTTTAATCAAGGAAATAGAAATAGAGCTAAACCGCATCATAAACCGCGATTTGATTGCACCCATCCAATTAGCTGATAGCATTTATCTCAGAGGTGATTTTGATTTAGTGAACCTGATTGAAGCATCGCGAATTAATAACGCCGAGCTTAACAGGCAGCAGTTAGCCGAATTGGCATCCATCTCCAATTATAAAGCTAATGAAGTGGGGTTTTTAGAGTCTAGCCGCCAATTTGGACCCAATGGCGGAGTACGCATCCGGTTTAACCTGTTCACCGGTGGACGGGATAATATTCGCGCAAAAAATCTAAAACTCGAAAGCGAATCGGAAGCCTTGCTTACGGACGACATCAAACAAGAAGTGGAAGGCTCGGTGCGTGTTGCATATCTGCGCTGGACAAGCCGATTAGAGCAGGTTCAGTTAGAAATGCAAAGTGTGGAAGCTGCACAAAAAGCATTGAATATAGCCTGGAAACAATTCGAAATAGGAACGCTTACCAATGTTGATTTTCGCATTATTCAGCTCAATGCCGTAAATGCCAACTCACGTTTATTAACCGCACAATTTGCCGCCAAGGCACGAGAACTCGAATTGAACAGATTGAGCGGAACATTGATGGAGAGTGTTTTCTAAGAAACTCCTTTTCAGCTGCGTTTGATCATTTGCAATATTCGAATGCAAACATTTGATAAGCCCTGATTTATAGCAGTTAAAGGTCGTTGGCTATGGTTTTGACTCTAATCGGTTAAAAATGCCCCAATGCGCATATTCTATTTATTATCAATAAGATAGAAGTCCATCTTAAGCGCAAAAATTAAGCTGTTGCGGTAACTGGTTGTTTCATGCTTGAGATAAGGTGTTTGTGAATAAGTAATTTCTTATCAGTCATCTAAAGGGCTTAATCGCTGTAGGCTTCTGCGGTGGCGTCATGAGGGTGCAGGGACTCATGATGGGTAACCCGCAGATGAAATTGACTGACGCGCTCGGACTTTTCTAAAATGCGTTTAATGCGCCGGGCAGCATCTTCGCAGAACATTAGATTTTGTCCATTTCGTAAAGCGAATGCCTGTTCATCGGCACGTTTAACAGCAGTTTGTACGGCAGTTTGTAAGGTGTTTTCAACCAAATCAATAAAGTACTTAATCGGTACCTGATCTTGATCTTCATGAAGTTTGATTTTCATGACTGCCGTGCTGCGTTGGCTGTGCGGCGTGGCATTAATACCATCGGCACTGCCAAGCCATTCCAAAACGGATTGTTTATTGACATCAGTGGCATCGAAGTGCCGATCGAAATTTTCTTGAATAAGTTGTCTGGCTAAAGCGGCTGAGCATGGACAGGTACTGGAATAAACCACCTGAAAACTTAAATAACGTGAAATACCGGTCTTTTTACAATTAACTACCGACAGCTTAATTGGATAGGCTCGCCAGCCTGCATGATCGGTTACCAGCGCTTTACGACGTAATAAAACTTCGGATTCAACTTCAATTAAAGCATTTTCACTCAAATCTTGGTGGCTTTCTAGAAATTGCTCGGTGAGATCAGATAAACTGACAAAGCCAATAGACTGATCGGTAAATAACTTGTCACAGGCTAAGTACAGTCGTGACATATGAATACCTTTGGAAACGGCGTCATCCAGAGATACTTCGGCGCGCACGCGGGCAATGCTGGGTTTAATGATGCAGTCAGCCTTGAGTTGTAAAGGCATTTCAATGTCGCTCATCCCAACCCATTGCAAACGACCGCCGATGCGGGCTTTTTCTTCTTGGGCAATGTCGGGTAGGGTTGCTGATTGGTGGGTAGAATCTAACACGTTATCAGTTTATATTTAAAGGCCTTATCATGCGGTCTTTTATTTAAAAAAACAAGTCTTAGCCGGCTTAAAAAACACCTTAAAGCCTTTATTACAAATCATAAAGTCGATTGATACTAAAGCCGAGTAATGGGCTGTCTATATTTTTTACAGCTGCAATACATTTAAAACGTTCACCCATTTCAGTGGGTAACACCAATTGCTTCAGCTCACTGGCTTGGGCATAATAATCACTGTAATCACCATCACTATCGAGGTTCTTTTCAATTCCTAAGTTCAATAGTAAGTCAGCCTGATTGTTAAAACCAACCACTTCGCAACCTGCGGCTTTCAGGCCTTCGGCTACTGCAGTAAAATCTACAAAGGCGGTAATATCCTGGGCGCCGACATCATGATAGGGATTAAAGTTAGCTTGGTGCCGCTGGTGACAGACTATAGTGCCGGTATGACGTTCCGGATGATAATAAACCCGACGCCCGTAGCCGTAATCAATAAATAGAACCATGCCTTTATTTAACGAATTGGTTATGGTTGTTAGCCATTCATTTAAGTGGGGAATAAATTCTGAGCGATAGCCGTTGCTTAGGGTTAACTGTTTGGCTTGAAGCTGTTGCTGTAAGTCATCTGGAAATGCCTGCCAGTATTCCACCAGTTTTTTGTCTTCAAGCTTTAACATAAGCCGCTGGAAGTTGTCATTTTTATATTGAAAAACCTCAACAGGTAATGCATCTAAGACTTCGTTGGCAAAAATAACTCCATTGAAATTTTCCGTGGGTGGCGAATCAAGCCAAGTGACACGTTTTTTAAGTGCATCGGGTAATTGAGCGATATGTTCTTGTTGTTGTTGTTTTAGATCGGCACTGACTTCTAATATATAATAGTGTTCAGGCAGATATTCAGGTTTATCCTTGACTGACAAGGCGGTGAGCATGTCAGCACAAAAACGGCCGCTGCCGGCACCCAGTTCTAATACAACCGGATTATCGATTTGTTGCAGGATTTCACTAAATTGATCAGCTAAAGTGATGGCAAATAATGAACCCAGTTCCACCGCTGTGATAAAATCACCAGCCTTGCCGAATTTTTTTAAACCGGCACTGTAATAACCTAAACCCGGTTGGTAAAGTGCTTTAGCCATAAATTCAGCGAATGAAATGCCGTTATTTTCTTCAATAGCAGTCGCAATATGTTGCCATAAAGCCTGTTGGGTATGTTGTAAGGATTGAGACATAAATGAACAATAGTAATGAGTTGGTACTTTGGCTTAATTTTAACCCACATCAGGATAAAGCCGCTGCCAAAGTCTATAGCGACCGTATTTTACACCAGTTATTACATGATGCCTGTCCTGAATCGGCGCCTTTTACCTTAAAACGTAACGAAAACGGTAAACCATATTGTGATGGCCCGCTATTTTTCTCCTACAGTCACAGCCGAACAGTGTATTTATATGGTATTGATAAAAGAGGTCCCATTGGTGTTGATTTGGAAACAACCCATAAAAAAAGGGATGTGATGACCTTGGTCCAGCGTTTTTTTCATCAGGATGAGGCGGCACACATGAAAACTTTGGCTATCACTGAGCAAACTGATTTTTTTTATAAATTATGGTCACGTAAAGAAGCCTGTTGTAAATTGTTTGGCGGGGTTTTGTGGTATTATTTATCACAATCAGTGTTGGCGACTCAATTCATTGATAAAGACTTAAAAAAAATTGTTTATTTAACTGATATAGACTGTGTAGCAGGTTATGTCGGTGCGGTTGCCACCGTTCAACCAATAGAAAAATTATGGATTAATACCCTGAAATAATATGAAAATTCGTCTTGTCATCACTGTTTTCTTGTTCAGTTTGGTATTAAGCGCCTGCCGTATAAATCAAGAGACCATTCGCAAAGCCCAAACAGTCACCGATTTAAAACGAGACTCAGCACTTACCTGTCCGATTAATGATGCTTCGACCTGTGCTGCAGATACGGCTTTTAATAAACTTTATGCCAGCAGTCAAATTGATGGTCACAATCAGATGATGATTTTGGATTCCGGTGAAATGGCCTTGTTGGTGCGTTTGAACTTGATCAGAGCAGCCCAAAAAAGTATTGATATTCAGACCTTTATTTGGGTTAATGATGAAGCCGGTTATTTGATTCTCAGCGAACTGATTAAGGCCGCACGGCGTGGTGTTAAAATCAGCATTATCGGTGATCAGCTTTATACCATGGGTAATTCATGGTTTATGGCCGAGTTAGCGACACTTCATGAGAACTTTGAATTCAGACTTTATAATCCAGTATTTAGTGAAGCCCATACTTCAGTTTTTGATATGTTTTCTGCCATCGCCTGTTGTTTAGCTACACTTAATAAGCGCATGCATAATAAAGCTTTTGTGGTCGATGACCGATATGCTATTGTCGGTGGCCGCAATTACAGCAGTCGTTACTTTGACTGGGACAGTACGTTTAATTATAAAGACCGGGAAGTCATGGCAATTGGTTCAGTGGTTACTGAAATTATAACTTCCTTCGATAGCTTCTGGGATTCACCCCATGTCATTCCGGTGGCTCATTTGGATGACGTGGCGATGCGTATTATTAACAATGAAGAGGCGCAAACTGATTGGTCATTGCCACCACCGAAAATGGCTCAGGCTTTAAGTGTACTGGCCGATGACAACACCTATATCGAGCGTACTTTATTTGCTGATTTTATTGCTGTGGATAAGGCTGAGTACTTTAGTGATAGCCATGATAAGCCGTTTAATAAAGATAACCAAGCCATGAATAAGCAGTTAAGTGAAAAAATGTATGATATTTTTGCTAAAGCAGAACATCGATTGTTGTTGCAAACGCCCTATCTAGTGTTTAGTCGGGAAGCTCGAAAAATGTTTAAGAAGTTGCGCAAAGATCATCCACAAATAAAACTACAAGTATCGACCAACTCATTATCATCCACAGATGCTTTTTATGTTTATGCCATCAGCTTAAAGCATAAACGTTTCTATTTGAAAAAACTGGGTATGGAGATTTATGAGTTTAAGGATCGGCCGGGCATGTATGAGGATTTTTTTGCAACTCATCAGGTAACGGAATTTACTCGCTTTGGTCAGCATAGTAAGTCATTTGTGATTGATAATTATGTGTCTATGATTGGCTCCCATAATTTTGATCCACGTTCAGATGTTCTGAATACAGAATCGGGCTTTATTATTCATGATGCTGAATTTGCGGCACGCTTAACGCGCAGCATTGAATTAGACATGTTGTCTGAAAATAGTTGGCTGGTAGCGGCTAAAGAACAAATTCCTTTTTTCAGTAATGTAAGTGGTTTTTTTGCTACAATTTCACGAAAATTACCGATTTTTGATATCTGGCCGTTTCGTTATTCCACCAGTTATGAGTTATTGCCGGGTAAAGAGCCGGTGAGCCCTGGCCACCCGGATTTTTTTGAAAACTATAAAGCAGTGGGAAATTTCCCTAATGTTAATTTGCCAACAAAGCAAATTCAAACGATAATAATCTCAGCTTTTGGTGGTTTTGCTGAGCCGATTATGTAAACTGAGTGCTTATGAAAAATAAAAATATACTTATTATTGTCACCCTCATCGCCCTGCTGGCATTACCTTGGTGGCGAATTAACCATAACAGTCAATTTTTTGTGGAAGGTGTTTTTTCTCAACTCAGCCATTTGGGCAATTGGGATTATCAAAAATATTCTGTTTCTGTAAGTGGTGATATTGCCATCGAGAATGTACAGTTTAAACCCCATGGATACAGCGAAGTGGTAAGTATTGATTCCATTACTTTGACTACCGACGTGCGTGACTTATTGTTTACTAAAGCTGCAGATTTACTGGTCAAGTTACCACCTCAATTAGTGGTTAACTTTAACCATGTGCAAGTGGTAGGTCGAACCGGCTCCTTACAGAGTAATATTAATGCCGATAACTACTATCCCATGGTGGTTGGTGATTTGGGCGCTTTTGGTTGTGGTGATAATCTCGGACCGAGTTTTTCCGAACAACAATGGCAAAAAATGATGCCACAATCACCGGTGTTTGATATCAAATTAACCTATGCCTTAGTTGATGATTATACTTTGGATTTTAACGTCAATATTAATAACATAGAAAACTGGTTCACAACCTGGTCGGGTAGTTTAACGCGCAGCAATAATGATGACCGTCTGACTTTTCATGACGCCATTATTGATACCTTGTATTATTATCATGCTGATCAAGGTTTTAACAAAAAACGTAACGATTTATGTGGCACCCAAAAGCATTCCTCATTTGCCGGTTATCGATTAGACAGTGCAGAAGCCCTACAACAACATTTGCGAGTCTACGCTGGTGGCGAAATGTCACAGAAACTTTCTAATTTGTATCAGCGCTCATTACAACCTGATGTTGAATATAATGCTATTTTTAAACTTAATGAGGCGAAGTATATTTTTGAATTCGCCGCATGGTCACAGAGCCAGTTATTGGCTAATTCTAAAATCGAAGCGGCTTTAGGTGAACAAGAATATCAAGCCATTCAATTATCAAAAATTGATTATTTGAATTTAGATATCGATACTTTGCGGAGTAATATGGAGCAAAGAAAGCAGCTACAAAAAGAGCAAAAAGCTGCTGAGGATAAACCAAAAAAACTGCTTAGACAGGTTAAAACCCATATTGGCGGCCCACAGAAAAATGAAACAATCATCAGCGACTGGTCCACAGCAGTTGGTCAAGACGTCAAAATTAAGACTAAAAGGGGCCGGCCGGTTTTTGGTGTCTTAAAGGCTGTTAATGACCAACAAGTTACTGTCACTACCCGTTTTAAAAGTGGTGATGCCACCCTCAGCATTCAACGCAAAGACGTTCTTTCCATCAGCACGCGCCGTTAGACCGTGGCAATACAAGTAATGCAATGGTTACGGAAACCGTGGCTTTGGGTATTGCTGTTATTAGTTACGTTATTATTTTCTGTATTGGTGGGCTCAGTGTCCGTACCTTTGGCTGAGGTATTTGATAAAAATACCATTACCTACAGTATCGTCTGGCAATTACGTTTACCTCGCAGTCTCAATGCCATGTTGGTGGGCAGCTGTCTGGCTTTGTCCGGATTATTGATTCAAAACATGGTTAAAAATCCGCTGGCTGATCCGTATTTATTAGGGGTCTCCGGAGGTGCAGCCACCTGTCAGTTGTTGGTTATTATGCTGGGTTTAAGCCTGTCTGCAGAAGCCTTGTTTTTAGTCGGGTTTGTCGGCTCCTTATTGGCCACATTATGGGTCCTTAAGTTAAGTTATAACGGCCGACTTGATGCCAGCAAAGTGACCTTAAATGGAGTGGTGATGGCTTTTGGTTTCGCTGCGGTAATTTCTTTTATGCTGTCATTGGCTGATGGTCAACAAATACGCTCCATGATGTTTTGGCTGATGGGTGACTTGTCCTTTGCCGACCCCAGTTGGTTGATGGCACTGTTGCTGGCTGTTAGTTATGTATTATTGCGACGTCAACATACCGCTTTGGACTTATTGGCGCGCGGTGAATTATTTGCCCGCAAATCCGGAGTCAATGCTGAACGTTTGAATTTAATGGTATTTGTTCTGACTGCCCTATTGACATCGATGGCGGTAGCGCAAGCGGGCACCATCGGTTTTGTTGGTTTAATTATTCCGCACATTGTTCGTCTTTTGGTGGGTTATCAGCACCGTCATTTATTACCAGTTACACTAATCGCCGGTGCTTTATTTTTATTGATTGCCGATACCTTGGCACGCACCGTGCTCAGTCCGATTCAGTTACCTGTGGGTATTTTTACCGCCATTATCGGGGTGCCGGTTTTCTTGTATTTATCGCGACGCATGTAATGCTTAAAGCTGAAAATATCCAAGTTTATCAAAATCGACGACTGGTACTTGCTGACTTGAGTTTAACCATAAAAGCCGGTGAATTTTGGGGCATTGTCGGTAAGAATGGGGTCGGAAAATCAACCTTACTGCAAACTTTGGCCGGCCTGATGCCACCAAAGCATGGCATCATTTCTGTAGATGGTAATGATTTACAAACATTAGATTCTTTATCCCGAGCTCAAAAAATTGCTTATCTAATGCAGGAACAAGAAGCCAGTTTAGCTTTTACCGTTGAGCAGGCGGTGGAGATGGGGCGTTATCCGTGGTTAGAATCGCCGCAAAATCAACAAGCGATAACCGACGAAATGCTGACACTGTGTCGCATCGATGATTTACGGTATCGCTCGATTTTGCATTTGTCCGGTGGTGAGCGGCGCAAAGTTGAAATTGCCACCTGTTTGGCGCAACAAGCTGACTATTTGTTATTGGACGAGCCTTTTAATCACCTGGATGTGGTTTATAAGAAATTTATTTTGCAGCGTTTTAAAGAGCTGAGTGAATCACAGGCGGTGGTTATGGTTTGTCATGACTTAGAGATGGTCGCCAACCATTGTAGCCATGTGTTGATGTTGTTGGGCAAAGAGTGTTATCTGGCCGGTGATTCCGCTACAATACTATCACCAAGTAACCTTGAAAGATTATTTAATGACCTTGATTAACCCCGCAGATTCTCGATTTATAGCGACCATAGCACAGCAATGGCATGATGCCGGCATTTTGGATGAGCCCGCGTTTAAGCGATTAATGGAAAAAGCGCAGGTAAAATCCGGTACCGTGCATCCTTATGTGGCGATTGTTGATAATCAGTTGATTAATCAGAAAAATAGTAAGCCGATTACCTTAGAGTTTGTGACTCTTTGGGTAGCAAAAGCAGCTAATTTACCCTACTTAAAGATTGATCCAACCAAGATTAATGTCAACCAAGTTACTCAGGTTTTTTCTCAAGCCTATGCCCGTCAGCATCAAATTTTACCCCTTAGTATTGACAGTAAAACCTTAACCATTGCGGTAGCCAATCCCGCTCATGATGATTGGCTAAGTGATATTCAAAAAATTCACAGTCAAAAAATCCAGCGAGTTCATGTTAACCCCATAGACTTACAACGTCTGTTATTTGAGTTTTATGGTGTTAATCGCCAGGTACAGTCAGCCAAGCGCCGGCACAATAAAACAACCAATGACCCGATTTTAAACTTAGAACAGCTGGTTAAATTAGGCAGTAACAAAGACATTCATGCTGATGATCAGCATGTGATTGGTTTAGTGGATTGGATACTGCAATATGCTTTTGAACAGCGTGCCAGTGACATTCATTTAGAGCCTAAACGTGACGAGGCTTTGGTACGATTTCGGGTGGATGGTAAGCTGATGAAAGTTTACGATTTACCACCGTCGGTTATGTCGGCAGTCATCAGTCGTATTAAAATTTTATCGCGAATTGATGTTGCGGAAAAACGGCGACCACAGGATGGTCGTATAAAGACATTATCTGAAAATGGTCGTGAAATCGAATTACGGGTCTCCACCATGCCTACTACTTTTGGTGAAAAATGTGTGTTACGGATTTTTGATCCCGAAGCGGTGGCGGTTGATTACCGTGATTTGGGTTTTAGCGAATCTGAGACAGAAATTTGGGAGCGGATGATAAACCGACCCCATGGCATCGTACTGGTTACCGGACCAACTGGTTCCGGTAAAACCACTACGCTGTATTCCACTTTAAAAAAATTAGCGACGCCTGAGGTTAATGTCTCCACGGTGGAAGATCCGATAGAGATGGTCGACAGTGTTTTAAACCAAATGCAAGTTAACCCAAAAATTGGTTTACATTTTGCTGATGGTGTTCGAACCTTATTACGCCAAGATCCCGATATTATTATGGTGGGTGAGATTCGAGATTTAGAAACCGCAAAAATGGCGGTGCAAGCCTCGCTAACCGGCCATTTAGTATTGTCCACTTTACATACTAATGATGCGCCATCGGCTCTTAATCGCTTGTTGGATTTAGGGGTGCCTGATTATTTACTGCGTAGTACCTTAGCCGGTATTATTGCGCAAAGACTCATACGTTTATTGTGCCCGCATTGTAAAAAACCAACTAAAGTGGATGCCGAAAAATGGGTTTCGATGGTTCATCCCTATGATATACCACCACCGAAAGTACTTTATGAAGCGGTCGGCTGCGACGAATGTCGAAATACCGGTTATTTCGGTCGTACTGGGGTATTTGAGATGATGCCGATAGATGCTGAAATCAGGAAAAACATTAAAAGAGACACACCTTCTGAAGTGATTACCAAAATTGCTTATGGTCAAGGTATGCTGCCTTTACGGGTGGCGATAGCGGAATTGTTAAAAGCCGGCAAAACTTCTTTAGAAGAAGCCATACGTTTAGCCCCACCGAATATGGATTGATTTTGCGGTTGATTAACCACACCTACGTTAAATGAAAAACAAATTTCTTATTATTCAAACCGGTGATCCGGTGCCTTTAGCCGCACCCAATGGCGAAGCTTTTGCTGATTGGTTTATCGCCGGCATGCAAGTCAGTCCTGAACGGGTTGATGTGGTCAATGTTCACAAAAGTGAAGTCTTACCGCCGATTGAGCAAGCGCTTGAACGCTATGCCGGAATATTAATTACCGGCTCTAAAGCCATGGTTACCGAAGGTGATAATTGGGTATTAGCGACCCAAGCTTGGCTGCGTAAAACCATGCCTTATAAAATTCCGATGCTGGGTGTTTGTTTTGGCCATCAATTACTGGCCGATATGCTCGGTGGTGAAGTCGGTTATAACCCCAAAGGCCAACGTATGGGTTTAAGCCAATGTAAACTAAAGCCCGAAGCGCAACAAGATTCATTGTTTCAGGTTTTGCCGCAACCTGAATGTGACGTTCTGGTCTCGCATTCACAAGTGGTACTTAAAGCACCACCCGAAAGTATGGTTTTAGGTCACACCGAAGCCGATGCCAACCACCTATTTCGTTATCAGGATTTCATCTGGGGCGTACAATATCACCCGGAATGGAATGCCGCCATAACGGCCGGTTATATTCAACAGAGGCAAGCCAATTTGCGGGAAGCGGGATTGTATCCTGAATCCTTATTGAAAGAATTAGTGGACTGCTCTGAAGCAAAAAAGATATTATTACGTTTTGTGGATATTTGCCAATCAGTTAGTTGATTAATCTTTAGTTTCGTATTCTTTCATTGCTTGCGATAAATCATGTTGCCCTAATTCTGATAAGGCCTTCATCACATTTTGTTGGTCTTTAGGATTGCGGTCTTGACTGAGTTTAAATTGACAGTGTATTTCATGAATATCAATTTTAAGTGCCACAATAGCAGACAGTAGCTTTGGATTGTAATCAGCGTTCCAGCTGAAACCGAGAGATTCTTGGTGAAAAGTTGATAGTTCATCCACCATCTGTTGAACGGCTTTTGCCGAGCTATCTAGGTGACAAGTCCCTGTAATATGAACCGCTTGATAGTTCCAGGTGGGGACACCCGGTTTTTCATACCAATCCGGTGAAATGTAACCGTGTGGCCCACTAAAAACCACGCTAACCGGTGCGTTGTCTAGAAGTTTGAGGCCTGGGTTCTGTTTGGCCAAATGTCCCCAGAGGTATTGCTCTTCAATGTTGTACAAAAAAGGCAGATGGTTGATGACAGGAAAATGGTCGCCGGCACACACCAGTTGACCAAAAGGGTGTTGTTGGATAAATGCCTCAATAACAGCCTTATCTGTTACCTTATAATCAATCGGTATATGCATAGTAAATATTTAATCAAAACCTGATTATAAACCAAACGACCAGATCAATTAGGCTTTGACATATGCGGCGGAAACCGTTTACCTTTGTTTGTCTTCTTCTAAGCCTACACCATCCAAGCCCATGGATAAGGAGTCGGCATCGCCGCCTTGGGATAGTTTAATGGCCAGGCGGACTTCGTTGGCGGAGTCAGCGTGGCGTAGGGCGTCTTCATAGGTGATTTCGCCAGCTTGGTAGAGTTCGAACATGGCTTGATCGAAGGTTTGCATACCCATATTGGTGGATTTTTTCATCAAATCCTTAAGCTTTTCAATTTTGCCTTTACGGATATACTCTTGGGCCAACGGTGAGTTGATAAGAATTTCGACAGCCGCTCGACGACCGGTACCGTCTGGTGTTGGAATGAGTTGTTGAGCGACCATGGCGCGTAAGTTTAATGACAAGTCCATAAGAACCTGATCACGGCCATCTTTAGGAAAAAAATGTAAGACTCGGTCGAGGGCCTGGTTGGCATTATTGGCATGTAGGGTAGCTAAACACAGGTGACCGGTTTCAGCGAAAGTGATCGCTTGTTGCATGGTTTCCTGGGTTCTAATCTCACCAATCATAATAACGTCGGGAGCTTGTCTGAGTGAGTTTCTTAAAGCAACTTCAAAAGACTCAGTGTCGATACCGACTTCGCGTTGGGTAATCACACATCCCTGATGCTCATGAACATATTCGATGGGGTCTTCAATGGTAATAATATGACCGGTGGTGTTGACATTGCGGTATCCGATCATGGCCGCCAAAGAGGTCGATTTACCAGTGCCGGTACCACCAACGAAGATGATAATACCGCGTTTGGTTAAAGTCA
>CAJDWB010000047.1_pt1 | contig 18342 bp, 19 predicted proteins | sample 7391501 | NCBI WGS metagenome assembly CAJDWB01 (sample SAMEA7055733, study PRJEB34461) | soil metagenome | biome: terrestrial ecosystem; feature: Peninsula; material: soil | place: Antarctica | collected 2016 | reverse complement strand
TCATCGCCTGAGTTAGGTGCTGATAAATTTGAGTGCCAATAAAAAGAACCATTGTTATTTTGCAAGCTTACCAAGTAATCAGCTAAACCGACTAAAGTGCTTATACCATCCACACCTTCGCTTGAGTTACTATCATCACTTGGGTGATTAGGAGCAATAATTTTAGCAAAATCCAAATGATTAACACGAGCTAATCCCAAAACACCACCCGCTACACCGAGAATATCATTCATCATAACGCCAGGATCGCTGTCATCCAAATTAGCTAGTGCATCCAAAATACCTTGATCAAATTGATCGGCTATACCCTGGTAACAATAACGCTCAGCAGCCAGTGGCAGACTCGCAAGATCCCAAGCTATTGCATTCTGAAATAATGGATCAGCAGCATTAACAAATGTTATATAATCTGCCGTATCCATATTACCAGGATTCACGGTGGGATCACCAGTGGGAGCAGGTCCATAAGTACCCATATCTAAAGCTTTAAAAAAGCCATTTTCCACCCAGTCTTTGTACGAATTATCACCAGTCACAGCTGATAAGTGCCATAGGTTAAAAGCTGTCTTAACGCTCAGTCTGGCAGTACCGTTAGGGTAAGTTGAGGTTAAATTATAATTACCGGCTCGCTCCGCAGCGTTTTTAAAGACACCCAAGTTAATTTTATCATAGGCTATTAACACACCCTCAATAATCGGCGAGAGAATGTTTTGTAATGACGGCCCGATACATTCATCATGTGGGTAGCCCCAACCGCCATCGGCACATTGTCGTGCGATAATATGGATGGCGCCATTAACAACAGCCTCATCATATGGTCCTTCAAAAGCTATGGCATTGAGATTGAGATCAATGATGGGGTCAATAGAAAAGCATTAATATGAATCTCAGGCCAAAATCAATACAAAACAGCATATGCGGCTTTTATGTGACGGGCGTCACATAAAAAGTGACGCACTGCGTCAACAAAGCTTAATCTCAAGTATATTGCAGTAATTGTGCCAAAAAAAATGTGAAGTAGATACAGAGCGGCTATTATTACAATAACCGCTGTAAATTCAGTTTTACTTCAAATGCGTCCATAAGTGGGTATAAACCAAGGCCAAACGTTCAGCGAGTTGTTCATTGGTACTGGATCCGCCATGACCACCTTCGGTATTTTCATAATAGCCAATCGAATAACCGTAGGATTCCATTTTTGCGGCCATTTTTCGGGCATGACCTGGGTGCACTCGGTCATCTCGGGTTGAGGTGAAGAAGAATGTGGCCGGATAATCGGTGTCTTTGTGCATATTCTGGTACGGACTGTATTCTTTTAAATAAGCCCAATCTTCAGTTTTATCCGGATCACCGAACTCACCCATCCAACTGGCGCCAGCCAATAGTTTATGATAGCGCTTCATATCCAATAAGGGCACACCAACAATAGCGGCACCATAAAGTTCAGGGTGACGGATCATTGTGGCACCGACTAATAAGCCGCCATTAGAGCGACCTTCGATGCCAATGTGTTTAGCAGCTGTAATATTGCGGCTGATCAAATCTTCGGCCACTGCTTCGAAATCCTCAAAAGATTTATGGCGATTTTCCAGTAAGGCGGCTTGGTGCCAAGCCGGGCCGTATTCACCACCACCACGGATATTGGCAGATACAAATACGCCACCGCGATCTAACCATAATTTACCATAAGCACCTTCCAAGGCTTCATAACTACCGGAATAGGAAGGTGTTAAGGAATTTCTAAAACCACCATAGGAAAAGATATGAGTAGGGTTCTTGCCGTTATATTCGGTATTTCTATTCATCACAATAAAGTATGGAATAAAGGTACCGTCCTTAGAACGGGCAAAGAATTGCTTAACGGTATAAGGTTCAGCATTAAAACTGGGGATTTGTGAACGCACAGCAGTTGCTTCAAGACTGTTGCCTGCCACATGGTATAAAGTGGGTGGCTTAATAAATGACTCATAAACAGCAAAAAAGTCACCGGACTTATCATCCACCGAATTTACACTTACGGCACCATTGGGTGGAAACTTCACTTGGGTTGTTTTCCAGTCTCGATTAGGATCTTCCTTATTGGCTTGATAGACGTCCACTTGTGCCACCACATCCACCAAGGAATTGACAATAATACTGTTTTCAGTGGTACTGATGGATTCGATGGTGGTAAATTGGTTAGGTTCTAAAAACACCTGCCAATCACCTTTTTCAGCAACAGTTTCTTTATCCAGTAACAAACGGGGGTTAATCAGTAACACCATGCCCTGCTTTAAAGCCTGATCCTGAAACTGCCAGTCATCTTTTAAAGATACTAACAATTTCCCCTGATAGTCATTATTAATGACTGCTGAGCCGGGTAAATTAAGTTTTTGTGGCTTATAACCTTGTAATAAATAATAGTCATTGGCCCAAAAGCTACTGCTATCTACAACAAAATCGATGGCATCTTCAGCTTCTCCGATGCGATAGGCTGACACCGATACGGAATCTTCAGCAACAGTCATTAAGGTTTTCGCGGCACTTAAATCTTCACCTCGCGACCAAAATGGTCTTTGTCTCACCATGAAATGTTCATTTTGGCTTTGGGCAATTGAAAGCCATCTTCAATAAATTCATTTTTATCGACATCAAACTCTTTTAATATAACCGCATCACCACCACCGGGCGATAAATAAGTTAAACAACGCTGATAATCAGGTTTCAAGCAATCCATACCCTTGAACGCCCAAATACCCTCATGTTGTTTGTTATAGGCATCCATGTCTAGTACAGTTTGCCAGTCAGCTTGTTCATGACTGATGAAGTTATCGACCTGAGCTCGGCGGTAGATTCCTCGCGGATGATCAGCATCTTTCCAGTAGTTATAAAGCCATTTACCTTTACGCTCTACACTCGGTATTCTGGATTTATTGTTTAAGGTAGCCAAGGCTTGCTCATACAATTCATTGTAGATGGGCTTGGACTTATAATCTTCTGCGGTGGCATCGTTGTGCTTATGGACCCATTCCATGGACCGTTCTGAATCAATATCTTCTAGCCACATAAAAGGATCTACTACGGAAGAATCTTCTTGTGCATTCACAGCGAAGGTGATGAATAGCATTACTAAGATACGAAATAACATACCAATACCTGAAGTTTTAAAGTGAATAATTGTAGCAGTTTAAAGAACTGTCATGAACTAAAAATTGAAGATTAAAAAATGGTTTTGTCACTCAGAGAAGTGAATTGTTCCAAAAATCGCAAACCGCGATAAGAATTACCTTTTTCATTCAATCGCGGTGACCAGACAGCGACACTAAATTCACCGGGCATAACCGCGACAATTCCACCACCAACACCGCTTTTACCCGGTAAACCGACACGGAAAGCAAAATCACCCGCCTCATCATAAAAGCCACAGGTCAGCATGATGGCATTAATTCGTTTGGCTTGGGCACTACTCAGGTAACTATGCATACCATCCGCAGACTGACCATGTTTCGCCAAAAACATAAAAATACGCGCCAATTGCTGACAGTTGACGCCAATGGAGCAAACATCAAAGTAAAAATCCAAGACGTCTTCCACTTTATGTTTAATATTGCCCATGGATTTCATAAAGTAAGCCAAAGCCATATTACGGTAGCCTTCGGATTTTTCACTGGCGGCAATCGCTTGGGTATAATGAATGTCTTCATCACCAGCTAAAGTCCGTAACATATCCAAGATAACCTGCCGTGGATGCGAGAATAACTCCATCAGAACATCACAAACTACAATGGCACCGGCATTAGAAAATGGATTACGAGGAATACCATAATCATGTTCTAAGCGACTTAAATTATTGAAAGGTGTACCTGAAGGTTCCACGCCGACTCGCTGCCACAACTGGCCATCCAGTTTCTGATAGGCCAAAGTTAAGGTCAGCACTTTAACGATACTTTGAATGGAAAACTGCTCTTGCCAATCACCCGCTACATATTGCTGATTATCAGTGGTCAACAAGCAAATCCCAAATTTTTCACTGTCAACCGTTGCTAGCTCAGGAATATAACTCGCCAATTTTCCATAATCTTTTTCCAGCAGTAATTGCCGGTAAATAAGATCGATTAAATAGGCGTAGTCAGGCATCATTTACATAGTAACCAAAATTCGCAATGAATCCAACTGTGGCTGCAAGACTTTTATCTGGCTAATGGCGGTTTCAAGACGTTCCTGTGCAAAATCAATTTCCTCATTACGAATCAGTTTATTATGCGCTGCCAGCTGTGTTAATCGATCAATATCTGCAGATAAGGCCTGCTCTACCTGTTCTACCCATTGTTCAATCAATACCGGTCGCTGCTTTTCGATATTGAATTCAGCGAGCTTTAATAATTGTTTAATGACGTTTATACGGGCTTTGAGTATCGCTAAACCGGTTTGTCTTGGCACCGATTGTAACCAGCTTTGTAACTGTTCGGCGCTGATTTTATCAGCCATCTGCGCGCCTTTTTCACTAAACAAAAAACGAATGGTTTGTGGCGGCACAATCCGCGCCAAATCTCGATTTTGGCGGCCACCTAAAGATAATGAGTAATAACACTCAACAAAAACCTGACCTGCGGCTAATGGCGCATTTTGTAAAGCCATTAAGGTGCTGTTACCTTTTTCTTGGCTCAAGATCATCTCCAAAACTTCACTCACCATGGGGTGCAAGTTTCATTCGCTAAAGCATGGGCGCGATGATAAGTCACTGTCATATCTTCATCAGATAATCGGGGGAAATAACCTTGCATTTGTTCGGTCGGGCGCAATACCTCACTACCGTTACTGTTGATTTCATAATCAACGCCGTACAACTCGAATACCTGATGCATAAAGGTGATTAATTCACTGACATGCTCTTCTTCATAGGCTTGCGACAGTAGCTTAACAGACTGCTCCGGTCGATGGGAATGATATTCCAGTAAACGATCCCGACCACGAGACATATCAGCTAATAATTGACTACTTTGCTGTTGTGTATCTGTAATTAAAGTGGCTAATTCTGCTGCCGATAAAGGCTGTTGTAAGCGTTCGCTAAAATCATTAAATAACATCGATGCAGCTGGATTGGGTTGCTTAAATATATCTAAACCTTGCTGATACCACAGATACCATTGATACTGGATACTATCTCTAAATACTGGTACATGGATATCAATCTGCGCGCCTTGTCCAATCCGATCCAAACGACCAATACGCTGCTCCAGTAAATCCGGATGCCCGGGTAAATCAAATAAGATTAAATGCTTGGCAAATTGAAAATTACGGCCTTCACTACCTATTTCAGAGCACAATAAAAGATTCGTACCCTGCTCAAAATCAGCAAACCAAGCGGCCGCTTGATCACGTTCTACCAGGCTCAAACCTTCGTGAAATAAAGCCGCATGTAAACCGTGTTTAACTCGTAAAAACTCTGCTAATGCCCGGACGGTACTTGCCTTTTGTACAATCAACACGATTTTTTCATCTTTCAAATCGCTGATAATCTGCATAAGCCAATCCAAGCGCGGATCCAATTCGGTCCAACTTATTGTCTCATCAGTCGGCGTATAACTCAGCTCAGGTACCAAATATTTAGCCAGCTCAGTATCTTCTTGTGGTTGTTTTGTGGCATAGGCCTCGGGCATTGTTAATGGATAATGATGTAACACCCGCTCCGGAAAACCACTAACCGAACGGCGGCTATTGCGGAACATAACGCGACCGGTACCGTACTGATCCAATAAGCGATTAACCACCGCTTGTGCCTCTTCAGGGTGCTTTTCTAATCGTGCAATCGCCGCTAACACTGAAGTATCGACCGCAGAAGCTAGTAAGTCTTTAACCTCATTAACCGGTGGCGGTTTATCGTCTTCTAAGGCATTAATTAACAGCTCCATACCTTCCGCAATAGGTTCAAAACTTTGTTGCTCTGCGATAAAATCCTGGTAATTACTAAACCGATCTGAATCCAATAAGCGCAACCGCGCAAAGTGACTTTTTTGTCCCAGCTGTTCTGGTGTGGCGGTTAATAACAGAACCCCTGGAATAATCTTGCTTAAGCGTTCAATAAGTATATAAGCCTGTTCATTAGGGCTAAGCTCTGCTTCCGGCTGAGTCTGATCTAAGTCGGTTTTTTGCTGTTCTTCCGGCCATACCAAATGATGTGCCTCATCAACCACCAATAAATCCCAACCAGCTGATTGTACCTGCTGGAAGCGCTGCTTTGATTTGCGCAGTAAAGACAACGGAATTAATATCTGCTGAGCAGCTTCAAAAGGATTACTGTAACCACCTTCAGAGAGTGCTCGACACTGTTCCTCATCATAGACACTGACATTGATATTAAAACGTCGCATAAGTTCGACCATCCACTGGTGCACTAAACTATCGGGGACCACAAACAACACCCGCTGCGCTTGACCATTTAATAATTGGGCGTGAACAATCAGTCCCGCTTCAATGGTTTTACCCAAACCAACCTCATCCGCCAATAAAACCCGTGGCGCATAGCGGCGACTGACGCTGTAAGCAATATATAATTGATGGGCGAGTAATGCCGTTCGACAACCAATTAATCCGTACAACTCAGATTGTATTAAACGTTGTTGATGGGCAGCGGCCTGTTGTCTTAATTGAAACCATTTTGGCGAATCAATTTGTGCATTTAACAACCGATCCTTAGGCCTAGAAAGGGAAATATTATCCGCAATTTCGACTTCGCTGAACTGATAATCATCACCACTTTCATTATGTCCAGTATAGCGTATCAAGCCGGCTAGCTCTTCGCTGCCAGTAATTTGAAATCGATCACCATTTTTAAGTGGCACCGTATCTGAAATTTGTGGTTGGTAACGACTTAAAGGGGCATTATCAATCGCATAAATTCGAGTTTCATTAACGGCACCAAAATGTAACTGAACCATCCGATGTTCTCGTGCCAACACGGTCCCTAAGCCCAAAGTTAAATCAGCTGCATTAAAATAACGCTGTCCTTTAATGTATGACATTTATACAAAGGTCTCATATTGTTAAAAAGACCGCTCATTTTAACAATAAACAGCCTCGAGGTTACACGTTATAATCAAGTCATTCTTTTAATCGGAAGCACCACAACGATGAAGCCGTTACTTATTATTTTTAATGCCCATGCCGGTAGTGGCCAAGCGGATAAATTAATGCCCGCCATTGAGGCTTATTTAAATAAACTAAAGCTGCCTTATGATTTAAAAAAAACCGGCCGACCTAAAGATGTTCATACATTAATTACCCAATCACAATTAGACCGGTATTCTGCAGTGGTAGCCGCCGGCGGTGATGGTACTCTGTTTGAGGTGGTTAATGCCCTCATGCGCATTCGTCCTGAGCAGCGTTTACCACTGGGTGTTTTACCAGTGGGAACCGGCAATGCCTTTTCAAAAGAATTGGGTTTAAAACCGGCTGATTGGAAAAAAGCCATCGATATTATTCAAGGTAATAACAAAAAGCATGTGGATGTGGGTAAAGTACAAACCAGCGATGAACAATACTATTTCATCAACATCGTCGGTATCGGGCTGGTGGTAAATATTGGCAAAACGACCAAAAAAATTAAAAAACTCGGCCCTGCTTCCTATTCCTTGGCAGCACTGTGGGAAACCATGCGCATCAAACCCAATAAAGTTAAATTAAACATCGATGGACAAGTTATCGAAGATGATCTGGTATTCGTGGAAGTCGCTAACAGCCGTTACACCGGCACTTCTTTTAAAATCGCCCCTGAAGCTAAAATTGATGATGGCCTGTTAGATGTGGTTATTCTAAAACCCATTTCACGCTGGCGTATTCTTAACCTGTTTCCCACTATCTACAGCGGTAGCCACATTAACCACCCGGAAATCGAAACCTTTAAGGCCAAAAACATCAGCTTAACCACTGCCGACCCCATGCCGCTGATGCCGGACGGAGAATTCATCGGTCACACTCCAGCCAGCATCAGCTGTGAGCCGGGCGCCATAGAATTACTCTCACCCAAGTAAATTGACAACCAATAGCTTTCTACTTTAAATTTTTATCAATCAAAGACTGTCCAAGTCCGCCGAAAAGCTCAGTCACAATTTTCGTCCAAACAGCCATGCCATTCTCTGAATTTGTAAAAATAACCAACCCACGTTTTGATTTTGGAAGGATAAAAGCCAAGGTTTTAATGCCATAATCACTCCCGCTATGCTGTAAGGCATATTCCCCATCTATCAGTTCTAAAATCTCCCAACCCAGACCAAACTTCTTGTCATCAGAGGCATGTAATTGATTACTAATCATGTCTTGATATAAATCCTTGTTTAGCCCGGCTCCATTTAAAATATATTGCAAGAAAAGACCATAATCTTCAATTGTAGTCAGTAAATTTGCGGCGGCATTTGGCTTTCTGTGTTTCACATATTCAATAGGATCACCGTTTTCGTCATGTTCTCCGGCGTAATTTTTTTCATCTATTTCTAAACTCCAGTAAAAAGAAGTGTATTTCATACAAAGCGGTTCGAAAAGTAACTCGCGTGACAATTCATTCAGATCTTTATTAAAGGTATGCTCAAGTGCTTTTCTCAGGTATTCAAAACCTTCTCCTGAATACTGATATTTAGAACCGGGAGTGAACTGAAACTTAAGTATGGAATCTTTTTGTAAATAACGCCAATTTGGTAATCCGGATTGGTGGCTTAGAATATGTCGAGTGGTCAAAGTATTTAGTTCAGAGCTTGTCGCTAAATCCGGATCTAAATAGTAATTTTTAATGGGTTTATCTAAATCCCATTTTTTTTGGCTAACCAGTTTTAATGTTGTTAACGCTACTATGGGTTTGGTTAAGGAGGCCACTTTATAAATCGAATCATAACCGTAAGGATAATCGGATTTTATCTGGTCATTCTGAAACACTTTAATTTGTTGCAACCGTCCGTCTTCTATATAACCCATAGCCAATGAGGGGATTTTATGTTGCTCAAGTAATTCTTTAACAAACACATCTCGATCAAATAATTTGGTTGGAAAATGAGCGTTAAACTTATCATCAACCGAACTTGGGTTTAATGAGGTATCAGCAGCTTGATGTTCATAAGACAAGGATTCAATCAAACTCCATTTCTTTTTTTCTAAAACCCAAACATTAGTAAAAAGAGCTCTGCCGGTGATATGCTTTTCTGCGTCATTTCCTTGAATATAAAATTCATGGATTCCCTTTTGAATCGCTCCATATAGATTGCCATTATTATTTAACGGGTATATATACAGACTATCATCAACCAACTGGCGAGTAATTTTCTTGTCCGGGTGACCACAAATATTTTCTTGCGTCGCTTTGATAAACTGACTCTTGTTTTGTTGGCCACCATTATCATGGTAAAAATTCAGCTTTTTATGGGTGATGTCTTTTAATATTTGGATATTACAATGGTTAAACCCTTCCTCAAATAAAAGTGTATCCATCTTTTTAATGATATCGTAAAGAACTGAATCTTTTGCCAGTTCAGCTTTAACCGGACTACACATTAATGTTAACCCTAGAATGAAAAGTGATAAGCTTGTTTTCATGTTTATTTCCTCAATAATTTGAATATGTACTTTTTAGATAAGTTTCACTGATGTATTGGATTTAATAAATTTAGTTTTTTTAAATCCAATACTATGCTCAGAATCATCTTAATAAATACAATGTTCCAAAAAGCCAAAACAGAGAGTCCTTATGATTGAATACAAACAGTTGGTTGTTCCCATTGCCTTATTTTTCTTTGTTTCCATCATTGTGATTGCACTGATTAATATGTTTTTTAATTATTTAAATAGGAGACTGGCCTTAGAAACCATCAAAGTAGCGCTTAAAAAAGATCAGCCTATTGACCGCGAATTGATTGAGACCATTGTTAGCGGTAAGTCCAACAGCAACTCTGACTTAAGAATGGGTTGGCTACTGGCTACCGTTGCTTGCGCATTTATATTATTGGGTCTAATCCTTCTTTTGCTTGGCTACAAAGCTATATTTGTTGCGCTATTAGGAATGGCTTGTTTTCCCGGTTTGTTATCAATGACTTATTTGATGTTTTATTTCAAAGCTAAAGAAAAACCTTAAGCCATAAAATGAGTTATTAAGTGACAGATTTTAGCGACCTGACAGAAAACCAACTTATTCTTTTGGTACAGTCGACAGGGGAAAACGGTGCCTTCGCTGAATTGGTTAAAAATCATCAGCAGGCACTCATGACTTTTTTAACTCATTTCACTAAAAATCCCGCTACCGCAGAAGATCTCATGCAAGACACCTTTATAAAAAGCTATCAAAATATAAAACAATTTAAAGCCAATTCTTCTTTTAAAACCTGGCTTTTCAGTATTGGCTACCGTGAATTTCTACACTATGTTCGTAAAGCAAAAAGAACAAATATAATTTTACAATCCTTTCACAGAGTGGCTGAATTATCCAGAAAATCAAAACAGGCAAACCAGCAAAATGTTTCAACAAAAATGGACATTGAAAAAGCACTTTTAAAATTACCGGAAAGTCAGCGTACCGTAATAGTTTTGTGCAATCAGGTGGGTATGAGCCATAGTGAAGCGGCTGAAGTTTTGGCTATACCGCTTGGCACTGTTAAAACCCATATAAGGGCTGCAAAATTATCTATGAAAAGATACTTGGGAGACCATTATGAAAATTAATAAAAGTATAAACAAAAAAATCCGCCGAAGAATATGGTGGCTTCAGCATAAGAAAAAGTTGATTTTATTGAGCGTAACGGTAATAGGTGCTTTAATATTTTCATTCTGCTTGGCTTATTTATTGTTATTTTATGATTATTAACAGATAGAAGCGCCGCTTTGTTAGTCGGATTTTAATTCGATCACTTTAACCATATCTTGGTGCCCTATTCTTAAATGATGATAAGTAGGCCCTTGTTCTTTAAAGCCTAATTTTTTATAAAAACCCACCGCAGTATCCCGGGATGCCAACATGATTTTCTGAATCGACTTATCCACTAAAGCTGACTCTACTTGTTTAAGTAAGAGCAGACCCAAACCCTGTTCTTGATATTCACTTGCCACCACCATTTGTCGTAACTTAACTGTATGACTATTTAAAGGTTGCGTTACAACCGTGGCTAACAAAGTATCCAAATGGCCTAAACCAAAATGCCATGATCTATCATCTGTGGCTACATCATCCATTGAAAGTGATAATCCTAAGGGTTTGCGCAACAAGTTCTCTCGCAAGACAACCGCCTGCTTATACCACATCGAATCTATACTATATTCAAAAAACTGATAATCCATAAGCTCATGTATTGCGTATCAAATTAAGGTTTCGTTGACTCTATACCATCCTGTCAGACTATAACGTGAGCGGGTTGATGGCAAGACTTCATGGGGAAATTCTTCGCTTAGGAATAAAATCATCTTACCAAAAACCGGCAATAGTTCGCATAAGGGAATGTCAGAATTTTTCTCGTACATTACCAATTGTCCACCTTCTTGCGGTCCCCATTGTGGGTTCAGATAAAGCACCGTGCTTAAACGTCGATTAATACCACTTTTAAAGGCGTCCAGATGGCGCTTATAAAAAGCACCTGCTGGATAATGGGCAAACATACACTCGTATTCATACAGTCCTAAAAACAAATGGCGATTTACATACAGTCGCAAAGCTTCAATCCACTGATTATAGCGGCTCAAATAATTCTCCTCACCACTCAACCAATGTATTTTATCATTACGAACAAATACATTTTTCTGAAAAGAATCTTCTCGACCTATTCCAGCACGATTAAATTCGCTGGGATTCAATGCCATTAATTGCTTTAATAAGCGAGTCAAATAATCAGTATCAAATACCTGGTCCAAAACCACATAACCCATGTTTACCAAGGCATCAACAATAGTAGGAAAATAATCCTGAGCAGGATCAACGGGGACAATAAAAGGCTGCAAGAAATAAACCCCAAGGTAAAGCTGACTTATAGACTAAAATCCGCGTAGTGGCTATCTTTATTAGCTATTTAGCAATTTTTATGGGGCGTAATTAGTCAATTGTTGTAGCATCTCGGCTTTTCTCTCCGACGAGGCAAAAGACGCTTTGGCCGCATTTACTGTCATGGCATATATTTGGGCATCGGTAATGCCGCAATGCGCTTGAATAGCCAATAGATTATCCGTTAAAAAGGCGCCAAAATGAGCTGGGTCATCAGAGTGGATACTGACGTTCAAACCACGTTTTAATAATTTCTGTAAAGGATGCTGGCTCATATGACCGCAGACATTCAGTTTCACATTCGACTGTGGACAAACGGTGAGTGGAATATTGTGTTCCACTAAATAATCCACCAGAGCATCATCTTCCAGGCAGGTAATACCATGATCTATTCTGACCGCTCCAATGTCTTTCAAAGCTGACCAAATATAATCAGCGCCGGCTTCTTCACCAGCATGTGCCACCACCGGCACACCGGCTGCACGCACTTGGGCAAAAACTTCTTTAAATAATTTTGGCGGATAACCTTGTTCGACTGCTGCCAGGCCGATGGCCAGATATTGGTCACGATATTTTTTTAATATTTGCCAATCTGCTAGTGCTATTTCTGCGCCTAAATGACGAACAAAACAGGGAATTATGCGATAACCTCGGTCTACATAGGTTCTGATATCACAAAATACTTCAGTATGGATAATATTTTCTGTTTGGCACAGGTCTAAATAATCTTGTGTAAGCACTTGAAAGTCTTCAGCCGACTGTACTACTTCGGTGGTTTTAATAAATAAATCAACGAACTCTGCGAGATTTTCAAAAGCGTAAGCCTGTTCAACATCCTCAATGGTCTGGTAAGGAAGTTTAACCCGGTTTTTTTCAGCTAATTGCAACAAACGAGATGGCCGCATGGAGCCCTCAAGGTGTATATGCAACTCAATTTTCGGCAACTGGCGAATGTAATCTGACATGGGCTATTCCCAAAAGGTCATATCTTACCACTTTATAATATCTTTCGACTGGCATCACAGCGTACTTAATCGTAAAATAACCGGTCGCGCTTAATTTTATTAATTTATGAATACAGATTATTTAGACTTTGAACAACCTCTGGCTGAATTAGAAGCCAAAATCAATGAACTACGAAATGTCAGTGATGACAATGCTATCGACATTGATGAGGAGCTGGATAAACTCAAAACTAAGTTAAAAACTAAAACTGAACAAATATTTAGCCACCTCACTGATTGGCAAATTTCTCAATTAGCGCGGCATCCACTACGACCCTATACCATGGACTATCTGGGTTTAATCTTTGATGATTTCCAAGAGCTGCATGGCGACCGCGCCTTTGCTGATGATGCGGCCATTATGGGCGGCCCGGCATTTCTCGATGGTCAACCCGTTATGGTTATCGGTCATCAAAAAGGCCGCGGTACAAAAAACAAAATTCGCCGAAACTTTGGTATGCCACGTCCAGAAGGCTATCGTAAAGCGTTGCGCTTGATGCGTATGGCAGAACAATTTAACATGCCAATTTTAACTTTTATCGATACCCCCGGTGCTTATCCCGGTATCGGTGCCGAAGAGCGCGGACAATCTGAGGCAATTGCCAAAAACTTGGAAGTTATGTTTGGAGAAGGTGGTTCCGGCGGTGCTTTGGCCATTGGCGTCGGCGATATCACCAATATGCTGGAATACAGTATTTATTCGGTTATTTCTCCCGAGGGCTGTGCCTCTATTTTATGGCGCAGTGCAGATAAAGCCCAAGAGGCTGCCGAAGCCCTCAGTATTACCTCCAGCAAACTCAAGGAACAAGGACTCATTGATTACATCATCAAGGAACCTCTTGGAAGCGCTTGTCGTAATCCGAAAATGGTAGCTGAGTCCATTAAAAAACAATTACTCAGCCAATTAGAAAAACTGCAGCAAAAAGAACCTGAACAACTGGTAACAGATCGTTATCAACGACTGATGTCCTATGGGGCATTCACAGAATAAACCTATTGCTTTAAAACAACTTCAGCTACCTGAAGCCGCCCATTATGTGCTGGCATTTAGTGGTGGTAGTGATTCCACCGCGCTATTGCATGCCTTATGTCAAAACACGTCGATTAAGCCACGACTGTCGGCTTTGCATATCAACCATCAAGTCCAATCAAATGCAGCGCAATGGGCCGATCATTGCCAACAAATTTGTAAAGGAGTTGGGATACCATTGACTGTAAAAACCATCAAAACTGAAAAAAATGATGAAAATAGTTTACGCAATGCCCGCTTGCAAGCTTATGCTAACCATTTAGACGATATTAAACAGTCGCATGTTTTAATCACCGGACATCATCTTAATGATGATATTGAAACACTTCTTTTCCGCTTATTGCGCGGTACCGGGCTCAATGGTTTAACCGGTATATCAGAATCTGGCCTTGTTCATGGCCACAGCGTTCGTAGGCCTTTACTACAAACGGCTAAACCCGAAATTATGCAGTATTTAAAGGGACATAGGCTTACCTGGATAGAAGACCCGAGTAATGCCGATGATAAATACGATCGAAACTTTATCCGCAATCAAATCGTGCCGTTATTATTAAACTATCGGCCTGATGCCATTGAACAAATCCAACAAACCCGAAACAACCTCAATGCCAGTTTACAATTGCTGCAGCACCATATCGGCAACAACAATCCGTTCAACATTGATAAAGCAATGTCGGTAGATCTATTGGCCACCAGTCTTTATCATTGGCTAGCCCATAGAAAGCTCAATCCGGCAAACCGTCGACAATTATCCGAATTTGCAGCCAACTGTTTAACGGCAGGTGACGATAAACAACCCATATTAACAAGCAAAGACTATGTACTGATCACCAATAATGACCGTGTTTATGCCTTAAAACCTCATTTATTATCTGCTGAAATACCCAAACCAATAAGACTTTCTATTTCTCAACTGCCTTTCTATTGGCAGCATGATTTTGGCCAACTTCAAATGATTGGCAGCCAAGTGATTGACTTAACATTGACTTTGGCTTTTGATCGACAGGGAGAGAAAATTAAATTACCAGGTCGTCAACACCACAGCCGAGTCAAAGAAGTCCTGAGAACAGTCAATATACCCACCTGGGAACGTTCTCGCCTACCTTATATTTATAACGGTGATCAATTACTCGCCGTCGGCTCGATTGTGTCAGCTGATTGGCAAACTTGGTTATTACAACACCAAGTTCAATATAATTGGCACTCAAGCAACTATCTTTTGTAAAATACAACTTATGAGCCAAAGTAAAACATTTGAAAACAAATTAACCGAACTCAATACCATTGTTGAAAAAATGGAACAGCCCGAAGTGGGTCTGGAAGAGTCTTTAAAACTGTACGAAAAAGGCATTGCCCTAACCCGTGAATGCCAGAAAATTATCGATCAAGCCGAAGCCAAAATTGCCCAATTAATGGACGAGTCAAGTTGAACCCCTACCAAGCCCAACAAGATCGTATCAACCAATTCTTAACCACTTCATTAAACCGTTACACGGCACAACCACAGCACAGTGAACCTGCCTACTTAGCACAAGCCATTCGTTATACCCTGTTGGCCGGTGGTAAACGCATACGACCACTTTTAGTTTATGCGACTGCAGAAAGTTTAGATTGTGATCAAGGCAGTGTAGATTATCTGGCAGCGGCACTGGAAATGATTCATGCCTATTCATTAATTCATGACGATCTACCTGCCATGGATAATGATGACTTACGCCGTGGCCAAGCCACTTGTCATATAAAATTTGATGAAGCCACTGCCATCTTGGCCGGTGATGCTTTGCAAGCCATGGCATTTGAAGTGCTTAGTGAAACGCCCGCACCGGCCACTATTGTCATGAAATTAATCAATAATTTAGCACGCGCTTGTGGTGTTAACGGTATGGCCGGTGGCCAAAGTTTAGACCTACAAGCCGAAAACAAACAAATTTCACTGGCTCAGTTACAGCATATACATAGCGCTAAAACGGGTGCTTTATTAGTAGCTTGTGTGACCATGGTAAGTACGCTTGCAACACCACTTACAGACACCGAAAAAGAAGCTTATCACCAATTCGCCGAACATTTTGGTATTGCTTTCCAAATCGTTGATGATATTCTTGATGTTACTGCCGACACGGCGCAATTGGGTAAACCCGCTGGCTCTGATGAGAACCGTTATAAATCCACCTACCCTAGTTTACTAGGGCTTGAACAAGCCCAAGAAATAGCTCGACACCATATTGAACAAGCCAAAAGTCAGTTAGCTATGACCCATCGTAAAAATAGTGCCTTACACGCTTTAACTGATTTCATCCTGAATCGTAGTTACTAATCGAGCTGTAAGCGTACCGCGGTTTCAGTTCTTAACATGCCATCATAAAAGACCACCGTCACCACAAATGACGATCACAGGCACATTAGGATTAATTAACTTGGCAGCAGTAAATCTGCTCCCGTAGTAGCCATGGCGTTATCCAGTAATAAAGTATTGGGATTTTGTGCTCAATAATGTCGATTAAACAAAATTTTATGCATACCATTGTCTAAGGTATAACTATACCTTGCGCTGGCATAGCTTGATATAACAGTGAGGGTGTTACAGCCTGTTACATAAGGCGTTGACTAAGAAGAGTAATCGGTAACATTGAGTCAGTAACATCGACCATTTGGAAATTACCTTACTTTACTTCCTCAATAGGCATTTAGCCTGTGATGACCAGCATGGGCATCTGCCCTAAATATGTAAATGCTATTGCGGTCATGGTATTTAAAGCGCCTAATCCTAGGGTGGTTAAACAAATCCCGGGTTGTCCCGTTAATCGACCTAACGTTGCCACCTTAAAAGTAGCGCCTTGTCCATATCGAGTGATAATAAATTCAACATTTGATGATTGTAGGGCGGCTATTAAATCCAGTGTCTCTACACCAGGAATGCCAAAAAGGTAGTGTTCTGATTGTGCTTCTAAAGCAATCAACTATCTGCTCTGCGACATTCATTTCAATCCCCACTAACAGTAAGTGGTAAGACTACCATAATGGTTGTTAGCAGTAGGTGAAGTGCTCAGGATTAAAAATATGGATTGGCCAAATTAATATTACCGAGAACTATGAAGGGATTTTGATTGTTTAAAACCACATCGGCCCAGGAAAAAATAAATTTTGACCCGGGCCGATTTGGTTATTTGTACTTCTTACAACTTATAGTGGTTTTACTTGGTTTGCGCAAGGACCTTTTTGGCCTTCGCCTACTTCGTACTCAACCTGTTGACCTTCATTCAAAGTTGCGTAACCGCCACCTGATTGAATTTCTGAATGATGAACGAACAAGTCTTTACCACCATCTTCTGGTGTAATAAAACCGAAACCTTTATCTGCATTGAACCACTTTACTGTGCCTTTACTCATACTGTACTCTTTATATTAGGGTGAAAAATAAAATTCTGCTAAGACTATCACCATGATCGAAACAGAAATAATTAATTTTAGGGCACAATAACCACATTGTAAAAGCGGAGTGGTGCAATAAAAAGTGTGCATTCTAACATAAATATCAACAATGTGTTCACATTATAATGAAAATATTAGAAATATTACCAATTAATAGGCATTTCTTCGCTACTAATATGCCAGATATCTGATTTTTTAAGCAGTTACACTCAATATAGAAAGATACCCAGTATAAATAAAATACTTTGGCCTTTCACTTAAATATCGACGTAATGGTATCAGCCGCATCACTGTAGAGTTCCGAAATATTTTCTTCAGTCGAAACTTGTTTCTTAATACCATTTTCATCCAAATGGCATTTAATATCTTTACTAATAAAATTGAGATCAAACATTCTTATTGATTTTGCTGGCCTACAGCATATAGAAATAGTCCTGATAGACTATATAATGAAACTATATTTCTTATATGATGTAAAATTTCTTAACCAATTTAAAGTTTTTATAATAGCTGATATTTAACAACTTCGTTACTATCAGTTAGATGATATTTAATCAACCATTAAAAAAATCGACAGCGTTGATTATTATTTTCTTTGTTACTAGCAACCCAACATCCGAACAGAACTTAAAAAGTCATTTAAGGCCTCTAAATAATATCTGCATAAAAGGGTATGTTAAATTTTATGAACACTATATAGAATCATATTTAATTGTGTTTAATACTTGCAATCTTGTCTTATTTTAACATTTCAGTAAATTTCAGGCAAAAAAAAGCCCCAACAACTGTTGAGGCTTTCTTTTATATTAGATTCTGGCGATGTCCTACTCTCACATGGGAACTCCCACACTACCATCGGCGATGCTACATTTCACTGCTGAGTTCGGGATGGGTTC
>CAJDWB010000018.1_pt1 | contig 18397 bp, 22 predicted proteins | sample 7391501 | NCBI WGS metagenome assembly CAJDWB01 (sample SAMEA7055733, study PRJEB34461) | soil metagenome | biome: terrestrial ecosystem; feature: Peninsula; material: soil | place: Antarctica | collected 2016 | reverse complement strand
GATAATAAAACCTTCTTACCGGTCGAAGTAGATGGCATCCAAAGCATGTCATTGGGCTATATTCTGGATGAGAAAGATCCGGCTATCTGGCGCGGAGCTATGGTGACCAAAGCATTGATGCAACTTATTGGTGATACCCGCTGGCATGATTTGGACTATTTGATTATGGACTTACCACCGGGCACCGGCGACATTCAACTGACCATGGTGCAACGCATTCCGGTCACTGCCGCAGTCATCGTCACCACACCACAAGACATTTCCTTACTGGATGCACAAAAAGCCTTGGCAATGTTCAATAAGGTTGATATTCCTACTTTAGGTGTGATCGAAAATATGAGCACTTTTATCTGTGAAAACTGTGGTCACGAAACAGCGATTTTCGGTGAGCATGGTGGTCAAAAAATGGCCGATGAATTTACGATTGATTTATTGGGCCAAATTCCCCTTAACATAGATATTCGCAGTCATATGGATGCCGGTAAACCAGGTGATTTATGGGGTAAAAAGAAAAGCCCCTTGGCTGACATTGGTCAGCTGATTGCACTTCGTACTGTCCAAAATTTAGCCAAACAGCCACTTCTCATCAAATCAGGCTTTAGCTTGAAACTACATAAGGTTTAATATCTATGAGCATTAAATCAGACCACTGGATTCGCCGTATGGCTGAACAACATGAGCTAATTAGCCCGTTTGAACGCGATCAGGTAAAAACCAATGAAAAAAATGAAAAAGTCATTTCATACGGCACCTCAAGTTACGGCTACGATGTACGTTGCGCCGATGAATTTAAAATATTCCACAACGTTAATTCCACAATTGTCGATCCGAAGAATTTTGACCCAAAAAGTTTTATGGATGTGAAAGCTGATGTTTGCATTATCCCGCCCAATTCATTTTGTTTAGCCAGAACTGTGGAGTATTTAAAGATACCGCGTAATATACTGACTATTTGTTTGGGTAAATCCATAGAGTTTTCAAACACCACACCTTTACCGGCTAAAATTTATGCCGGTGAAGGGGTTGCCCAGTTTTTATTTTTTGAATCTGATGAAGTCTGTGATGTGTCTTATAAAGATCGTGCAGGAAAGTACCAAGGCCAGCGCGGTGTTACCTTACCAAAAGCCTAAATTATGAATATAGGCCTAATTGGTAGTGGTTGGTTGGCACATCCCTTGGCGCTAGCTTTACAGGATCAAAACCACCAGGTCTATGTCACCACCCGTCACCGAGAAAAACAAAAACAATTACAAGAACAGGGATTAACTACTGAAATCTACCAGATAGGTGAACCCTTGCCAGCGTCGTTGCGGGCAGCAGATGTTTTGATTATTGCAACTCCGAGTAAAGACATTGTAGCCCATCAGCGATTGTTAACGGAACTGCTCCAGTTACCAAAACTACGGCCGATCTTTATCAGCTCTACTTCGGTTTATGACGAAGACGGCAAAACACATACAGAAGACAGTCCCGGAATTCTCAGCGAAAAACCGTTGTACAAAATAGAACAACTGATGCGACAACACCCCAATACAACCATCATTCGTTGCGGTGGTTTGATAGGTCCGAAACGCCATCCAGGTCGATACTATTCCGGTAAAACTATAAAAAACCCACAAGCACCGGTTAATCTACTGCCGCAGGTTGATGCGATCGGCATTATCGGCATGGTGGTAAATAAAGGTCTTGTTAATACCGTTATCAATGCCTGCAGTGATGACCACCCTTTAAAGGGCGACTACTACCCGAAAATGACGCAGCAATTAGAATTACCAGCAGCAACCATCGGCACAAAAAGTGATAATTTTGGAAAAACCGTTAATACCGATCGACTGACTTTACAGCTCAATTATCAGTTTCAAGGCTCAATCTGGAAAATTTAGCAATTAACTAGATATGTTAACCAAGCATTATTTAGCCGCACTAACAGCGCGGTAATAAGCAACGATTTCTGTGGCTGTTTGCTGATCATCTGAACGGGCAGAAATATGGGGAGTGAGGGTTATTTTAGGATTACTCCAGAAAGGGTGTTCAGCTACCAAAGGCTCCTTTTTAAAAACATCCAAAACAGCATGACGAATGATGTCACTATCCAAGGCATTGATTAAATCAGTTTCACTTACATGGCCGCCTCGGCCGACATTAATCAACATACAATGCGGTTGGCAGTAGGCTAAGGTTTTTTTGTTAATAATAGCTTCGGTATCTTTATTAAGGGGCAATAAAACAACTAAATAATCACTACTTTCACAAACAGTTTTTAAACCCTCTCGGCCGTGATGGCAGGGATGAATTGCGTGTTCTTGCTGACGCGTCCATGCTATCGTACGAAACCCCAAAGCCGTGCAACTATCTGCCACAAAGCCGCCTAAAGCGCCTAAGCCAAGAAAACCAACAGTGGGTGTGGCATCGGTTTCTAAAACATGCCATTGTCGGTCTTGCTGCTGCTTTTGATAACGTTTTAAATTACGCCAATCTTGCAGAACAAAAGCCAACACATACTGCGCCATGCGTTCTTGTAATGATAAGGTCATAATTCGCAATTGGTCAACTGAATCGGTGATAGCCTCATCAGCAATAATATGATCCATACCGGCACCCAATGAACTCACCGCTTTTAAGTTTGGAAATTGACAAGTTATACCAGGCGGATGCTGCCATAAGACAGCGAGCTTAACTTCGTTAGGTTTAGGGATATCTGGCCATTGTTGAATTAACACATCTGGCAAGAAGGTTTGCAACAAATGTCTCAAGCCATCACTGTCACGATCGGTAACAATAAGTGCGATACTCATATTACATCATCGCACCTTAAGCAGTGGCGCTAAGTGCCGCAACGCCCGTTGATAAACATTACGCTTAAAGTGAATGACATTATGTGCCGGGTACCAAAAATCCACCCAGCGATAAGATTCAAATTCTGGCGATGCTGTACAATTAAAGTCAACTATAGACTCATGCTCTAACAGTTTGAGCAAATAATACACTTGCTTTTGACCGACAAATAACGGATTGGAGCCTTTTTTCTGGAATTTTTTCGGCAGTTGATAATGCAACCAACCAGGCGTACAACCAAGCACATCAACATGCTTCGGCTTTAAGCCAACTTCCTCATATAATTCCCTGAACATGGCCTCCTCGGCGCTTTCATCATTATCAATGCCACCTTGAGGAAACTGCCATCCGGAGCCGCGAGTACGCTTGGCCCAAAAGACTTGTCCGTCATCATCAAGCAAGATAATACCCACATTGGGGCGAAAACCATCTCGATCTAACATGATGATAAAAATATTTAAACTGCTTTCATTGTTTCAAATATCAAACCGTTTAACAAGTAAAACTTGTCACTACAAGCTTATTATCTTCAATCAAAGCTGTAAGCAAATTCATCGACAAAATGTTGGCGGAAATCTGATTTTGAGATGTAGTGATTCTGGGTGCCGGAAGTGGCAATTTTAATGCTGCCCAACAAAGAAGCAATGCGACCGGTGGTTTGGTAATCGAGACCATTCATCAGTCCGTATAGTAAACCAGCACGATATGCATCACCGCAACCGGTAGGGTCCACTACTTTTTCAGCTTTAACAACCGGAATATGATACATGGTATTATCCGTGTATATAATCGAACCATTACCACCGCGGGTAATAAATAAAGCCTCCATTTTCTCGGCAATTTCTTCGGCTTCCATACCAGTTCGTTTACGCACCAGCTCAAACTCGTAATCATTAACTGCCATCCAAGTGGCTTGTTCAATAAATTGCCGTAAATCATTACCGTTAAACAGCGGCATCGCCTGACCCGGATCAAAAATAAACGGAATTCCTTGATCAAAAAACTCTTGGGCGTGCTGAATCATCCCATCTCGGCCATCGGGACCGACAATGCCAATAGCAATGTCTTTATAATCAGTTACTTTATTCTCATGAGAGAAATTCATGGCGCCAGGATGAAAGGCAGTAATTTGATTGTTCTTTAAATCGGTGGTGATATAGGCTTGTGGTGTAAAATGACCTTCTTGGTTCCCATGGGTACCGGCGTACCACCAATCATTTTTAGGTTATAAGCAATATTACCCGCCACACCACCAAATACACGGGTTAAGGTCGGCACCATAAATGAAATATTTAATTTATGGATTTGATCAGGCAAGATATGATTGGCGAATTCATCTTCAAAAACCATGATATTATCAAAGGCCATGGACCCACATATGAGTGCTCTAGTCATTAGTTAAATATTCCTCTAAAATTTGTTTGGCTTGTACGGGATTGGCCTGTCCTTGCGTTTGCTTCATGACTTGACCAATAAAAAAATTAAACATCTTATCATTGCCATCCCGATATTGTTGTACTTGATTAGGATTGTTCTTGATAATTTCTTTAATTATTGTTTGTAAGGTTTTAACATCAGAAATTTGTGCCAAACCCTGGTCATTGATAATGGCAGTTGCTGATTGGCCGGTTTGCCACATTTCGGCCAGCACTTGTTTAGCAATATTGCGAGATATGGTGCCATCGTGTAAAACATCCATCAATTCAGCATATTGCACTGCGGTAACACGGCTATCTGACACATTGGAGCTGTGCTCATTCAATAAAGCATTAAAATCAGTAACTAGAAACTTAGCACTTTCAGATGCTTCGGCTTGGGTGCTATCTTGGCTCTCTTCAAAAAACCGTGACATCGCGACATCATAAGCCAGTTGCAACGCTTCATCTGGTCTTACACCTAATTCCTCAGTGTAACGTTTTAATTTAGCTTCCGGTAATTCCGGCATGGCTTGTTGTTGCCGCTCTATCATGTCTGCAGTTATTCGTAACGCTGGTAAATCAGGATCCGGAAAATAACGGTAATCGTTGGCATCCTCTTTACCACGCATTGAACGGGTTTCATCTTTATCAGAATCATACAACCGAGTTTCCTGCACGATCTTTTCGCCGGCCTCAAGCCGTTTTGCTTGGCGTTTTATTTCGTAATTAATGGCTTTTTCAATAAAGCGAAAAGAATTCAGGTTTTTAACTTCAGCACGGGTGCCTAAGGTTTCACTACCTTTAGGCTTAAGCGATACGTTGGCATCACAACGAAACGAGCCTTCTTGTAAATTACCATCACAAATACCTAAAAAAGTAACGCGGTTATAAATAGCTCGCATGTAAGCCACAGCTTCAATAGCACTCTGCATTTCTGGCTCTGAAACCACCTCAATTAAGGCGGTACCAGCACGATTTAAATCTATAGCTGTCCAATCGTCATATTCATCATGAATTGACTTACCGGCATCTTCTTCCAAGTGGGCACGGGTAATATTTATTACTTTAGTACCTTGTTCAGTAGATATTTCAATCTGGCCTTTACCAACTATAGGATCATCCATTTGACTGATTTGATAGCCTTTCGGTAAATCCGGATAAAAGTAATTTTTGCGAGCAAATTGAGTTATTTCAGGTATTTCAGCTTGAACCGATAAGCCAAACCGCAGGGCATAATCTATGGCCTTGGTATTGACCACCGGCAAGGTGCCGGGGATAGCGGCATCTAACAAGCTGACTTGTGAGTTTGGACTGGCACCGTAGCGTGCCGATGAGCCGGAAAACAGTTTACTTTCTAAATCCAAACGTACATGGATTTCCAAACCAATAACCACATCCCAGCGATCAATAATACTCATTGATAAGCCTCCGGCATTTGCAAATGGTAACTACTTACCATTTGGAATTGGGTAGCGGCTTTAAGTATCGCTGTTTCGTCAAAGTATGGCCCAATTAGCTGTAACCCCACCGGTAAATTTCGCACCGGTGCAATCGGCATACTCAAACAAGGTAAGCCGGCCAAAGAGGCTGGAATAGTGAATTTATCAGCTTGATACATGCTAACACCCTCACTTTTTTCACCTTTTTTAAAAGCCACTTCCGGAGAAACAGGAACAGCCCCAAAACCCTCACTTCGGGTCCGCTGATACATGGCATTAATATCACGCTCTGCGGTTGGGCTTTTATAGCCATAACGAATACCATCAAACCGTCCTAAGTTCGATGAAGCCTCTGCTGGCGCTAAAATATAATAAGCGGCCACTGCTAATTCCGCATGTGGCAATTCAACTTCTACTAACTCTGCACCTTGGGCCACCATTAAATCCAGCGCCTGTTGGCTGCTCTGTTTAATGCCATCGTCTTGTAACTCATCCAACCATGAGGGAATAACCCCCACTTTTAAGCCTTTCATACTCGCTGTTGCAGGCGGCTGCCAGGTCCACGCTTCAGCCTTAATACTGGTTGAATCTTTATTATCATGACCCATCATTGTCGCTAGAACAATGCCACAGTCATCGGCTGATACTGCCATCACGCCACCTTGATCTAAGCTTGAGGCGAAGGCAATCATGCCGTAACGTGAAACTCGACCATAGCTGGGTTTAATGCCGGTAATGCCGCACATAGCGGCTGGTTGGCGAATCGAGCCACCGGTATCAGAAGCAGTCGCTACCGGCGTTAATCGTGCCGCTACCGCAGCAGCCGAACCACCGGATGAACCACCGGGTACCCGCTGATTATCCCAAGGATTAGCCACCGACCCAAAAGCTGAATATTCATTGGATGAGCCCATGGCGAATTCATCCATATTGGCTTTACCCAACTGCAACATGCCGGTCTGGTTAAGCCGCGCCACAACTGTGGCATCATAAGGTGGGATAAAATTAGCTAACATTTTAGAGCCACAGGTGGTTGGCACATTATGGGTACAAAATAAATCTTTATGGATAAGTGGAATACCGGCCAATAACGAGTTTTTCTGGGTAGTTTGGGCCTGCAGCAAATGGGTTGGATTAACATCATCAAAAACATGCAGTAGAGCATTCAGTTCCGGATTATAACGCCGACATCGGTCTAAATAGACACTGGCTAATTCAGCCGGACTGAGTTGCTGTGTAGTCAGAAGTTCATGTAACGCTCGAATAGATAGATTAATCATTCAATAACCTTCGGCACCAGATAAAAATCATCATCGGCATGGGCTGCCAGTGCCAATAGGACTTGTTTTTGGGAAGTTTCAGTAACTTCATCCGCCCGCAGCGGCATCCAAAAATCACATGGATGGAACATCGGAGCCACTTGTGCTGTCTCACAGTTTTTGATACGTTCTACTAATTCCATCACCTGACCTAAAGATTGGGCAAATTGCTGAATTTCTTCCGCATTTAAGTCCAGTTTAGCCAAGTGAGCAATTTCTGTTAATTCTTTACGATTAATTGACATTTAATTTGGTGGTTTCATATATAATTCAGAGCGTGACTGGCATCAGCGCAAGTCAGCCGGTTATTATGCCACTTTCCCAAACCAGATGTAAAACGAAAATAATATGTTTAAAAAATTCCGTAGCCTTTTTTCTAATGATTTATCGATCGACTTAGGAACCGCCAATACTTTGATATATATGCGTGATCACGGTATTGTCTTAAATGAACCTTCGGTAGTAGCTATTCGTTTGGATCAAGGTCGAGGTGGTGCTATCAATATTGCATCAGTTGGATCTGATGCAAAAATGATGTTAGGCAGAACCCCAGGCAATATTAAAACCATTCGTCCTTTAAAAGACGGCGTTATTGCCGACTTTGATATGACGGCGGCCATGTTGCAACATTTTATTCGTAAGGTCCATGCCAATCGCTGGCTTAAACCATCATCACGGGTGTTGATTTGTGTGCCCTGTGGCTCAACCCAAGTAGAAAGACGCGCTATTGAGGAATCAGCTATTGGTGCCGGCGCCTCAGAAGTTTTCCTTATTGAAGAGCCTATGGCTGCGGCCATTGGTGCTGGTATTCCCATTCATGAAGCCCGCGGTTCAATGGTTCTGGATATTGGTGGCGGTACTTCTGAAGTAGCAGTATTGTCACTAAATGGTATTGTTTACTCAGCATCAGTTAAAATCGGTGGTGATAAACTTGATGAGGCTTTGATTGCTTATGTCCGACGCAGCTACGGCACCTTAATTGGTGAGTCAACGGCAGAACGCATCAAACAAGAAATTGGCTGCGCCTATCCGGATAATGAAGAGATTTCCATGGAAATTTCTGGTCGAAACTTAGCTGAAGGTGTACCACGGAAATTCACCATGACTAATAACGAAGCCTTAGAAGCACTCCATGAACCTTTAGCCGGCATAGTGGCAGCAGTCAAAACCGCTTTGGAACAAACGCCACCTGAATTATGTGCCGATGTTGCGGAACAAGGGATTGTACTTACTGGCGGTGGTGCGCTATTAAAGAATTTAGACAAACTACTGATGGAAGAAACTGGCTTACCGGTATTTGTAGCCGAAGACCCATTAACCTGCGTGGCCCGTGGCGGTGGTAAGGCATTAGATATCATAGACGAGAAAGGCACCGACTTTTTTGCCCCGTTCCGTTAATAATAAGTTGCTTGCTTTAACTGATGGAAGCGCTCAGCCAACAGCAAAAACTAACTCAGTCGCCGCTATTTAAGTTTATTCTACTGGAGTTTGTTTGTCTGATTTTAATGGTAGCAGACAAAAATAGCCAGATCACCCAACCGCTGCGCAGCTCCCTTTCCTGGGTAGCTATGCCGATTATTAAAGTGGTCGATTGGCCAAGCCAGTTATACCAAACAATCGAAGTAGGCATTGCCCGTCAAGCCAACCTCATTGAAGACAACAGTAAACTAAAACAACAACTGCTGGAATCTCGATTAAAGGCCCAACAAAATGCCTCACTGCTGGCAGAAAATAAACGTCTGCGTGAGATGTTAGCTACTTCACAAGAATTACCTTTAAAAACCTCTGTGGCATTTGTCACCGATATTGCTCAAACCGGTAAACGCCAGCATATTATTATTAATCAAGGTCGCTCCGATGGCTTATTTAAAGGCCAACCAGTGTTAAGCTTATCCGGTGTTATCGGTCAGGTGGACGTACTGGCTGAGCAATACGCCCACGTTATTTTAATTACCGACCCAAACCACGTCATTCCCACCGAAATTTTACGCACCGGTTTACGGACACTGGCTTACGGTAATGGCCATGACCTGATATTAAAAGAAGTTCCCACCAGTGCTGATATTCGAAGTGGAGATGTCCTCATTACTTCTGGTTTTGGCGGTCGCTTTCCCCGCGGATTAACGGTGGCTACCTTAACCTCAGTCAGTGAAAGCCCACAGCGTGATTTTCAGATAGCCCAAGCGCTACCCGGCGGCTCATTAAGTCAACTGACAGAAGTTTTTCTGGTGTGGCCAGATCAACCACAACCAACACCATGATTGCCAACCGTCAACAGCAAACCTTTATTCACTTAAGTTTATTGTTGGCTTTACTGTTAACTTTAATTCCATGGCCGCCCACCGTACAATTATTTATGCCTCACTGGGCCGCATTAGTTATTGCCTATTGGTCGTTACATGATGACGGTCGTCGGGTTATGCTTTATGCTTTTTCTTATGGTTTGATATTAGATGTGCTGATGGGCAGCCTGCTGGGAAAACATGGTATGTCATTGGTAGCATTGTGCTTTTTAATCACTAAATCAGCGAAACAATTACGTATGACCTCCTTTTGGCAACTACTGATGATGGTACTGGTTTTGTTGTTTAATGACTTGATTATTCGATTATTCATCGATTGGGTCAGTTATGGCTATCTACCTCGGTGGCAAGATTTTTTACCTCTTTTAACCGTTATTTTAATTTGGCCTTGGTTAAACTATTTAATGGATCGGATTTATGCCACCTTACGTAATCGCTAGTTATGTCAACACCCTTAAAACAACCTCATATTGAGCGGCAGATTTTCCAACAAAGGATTTGGGTGGCGGTGCTATTGGTTACTTTGGCATTTGTGGCACTGATTGGTCGTTACTTTTATTTACAAGTCATTCAGCATGATTATTACAGTCAACAAGCCGAAAAGAACCGTATTAAAGATAGCCCGATTAAAGCCACTAGAGGCTTAATCTATGACCGTAACGGTACGCTATTGGCGGATAACGTCACAGCTTACCGGTTGTTGGTGACACCGGAAAAAACACCTGACTTAAGCCACCAGCTAAAAGCCTTAACAAATTTTATTGAGCTAAGTGAAGAGCAGCAAAATGAGATTAATGAAGCCCTCAAATTTAATCCGGTTTTTAAGCCACTAACAATTAAAGAGAAACTCTCAGAAAAAGAAGTGGCGGCTTTCGCTGTTCGGCAACATACTTTCACCGGCTTTTCCATAGAACCTTATTTAATCAGACGGTACCTATATCCCGAAGAGTTATCCCATGTGCTCGGTTATGTCGGCAGAATTTCCGAGGATGAATTACTTTCAAAAGATAATCGACTATATGCAGGCGACGATTACATTGGCAAAACCGGTTTGGAAAAATACTATGAAACTGAATTACATGGTCGTCCGGGATTACTCACAACCGAAATAAACGCCCGTGGCAAACGCTTGACACAAGCTATTAAAGTGCCTCCACAAAATGGTAGCCACTTATATTTGACCATCGATTTAGCACTTCAACAAGCGACTTATGAAGCTTTTGGGGCAGAAACCGGTTCCGCTATTGCAGTTAATCCTAACAATGGTGAAGTTTTAGCGATGGTATCGAAACCGGGCTTTAATAGTAATTTATTTGTCAACGGCATTTCTTATGCTGCTTATAGCGCATTATTAGAGTCACCAGATAACCCACTATTCAATCGCAGTATCCGCGGTGGTTATGAACCGGGATCAACCATTAAACCTTATATGGCTTTGGCCGGTCTCTATCATAATCTTATCGATGCTGATTATACTTATTTCTCGCGCGGCTTTTTTCAACTACCCAATCAAGACAGAAAATACCATGATTGGAAGCGTGGCGGGCATGGTAAGGTTGATGTCATTAATTCATTAGCTGAGTCGGTGAATGTTTTTTATTATGACTTAGCCAATCGTTTAGGTATTGATCGTATCCATGATTTTTTAAAGCCTTTTGGCTTTGGTCAACTGACCGATATTGATATCACTGGCGAAAGCCAAGGTATTTTACCCTCAAGGACTTGGAAACGGACTTTTCGAAACATGGTGTGGTTTCCCGGTGAAACCGTAATCACCGGTATTGGCCAGGGTTATTTTGTTGTTACACCCATTCAAATGGCACAAGCTTTAGCTATTTTTACAGCCAGAGGTAAAATTAACCCTTTGCATATCGTCCAACAAGAATTTACTACTGCAACTTTACCCATGTCCATCAATGAAGCGGATTGGCAATTGGTGCATGATGGCATGATTGCCGTTATCAATGCCGCCAATGGCACCGGTCGCTCAATTCGCTCCAAACAATACACCATCGCTGGTAAGAGTGGCACCTCACAAGTTTATGGTAAGTCCGAGGAAGATATTTATAAAAAGTCCGGTGACTTACCCAAAGAACTACGCAATCACGCCCTGTTTATTGCATTTGCACCAGCAGAAAATCCACAAATTTCTGTGGTTGTAGTGGCTGAGCATGGCATCAGTGGCACCCGAGCTGCGGCACCTATTGCCCGTAAAATGATTGACGCTTATTTACAGAAGCCACTATGAGAAGCCGTCTGTCCATGATTCCCGACCCACTGTTACTGACACTACTTTTGCTATTGTTAGCAAGTGGATTAGTTGTTTTATACAGTGCCGGCGGTTGGTTATTGGTAGAACGACAACTGATCAGAATCGGCCTGGGCTTAGCCGGCTTAGTTTTAATGACCCAAATTCGCCCGGAACGCTTTGAGCAATTTACGCCAATTTTTTATTTGTTAACAGTTCTGCTGTTAGTTGCTGTTTTATTTTTTGGAGTAACTGCAAAAGGTGCTCAGCGCTGGTTAGATTTAGGTATTACCATACAACCCTCTGAGCTGGGTAAAATAAGCTTACCCATGATGGTTGCCTGGATACTTAAACAGACCTCTATACCACCAAAATGGCGCTCATTATTAGTTGCTTTTGCAGCTATTAGCCTTATGACTGGGCTTATTTACCTACAACCAGACTTGGGTACTGCCATTTTGATTGCCCTCAGTGGCTTAGCAGTGATTTATTTAGCCGGCTTATCATGGCGGTTTATGGCCATAATTACCACTATAGCGGCTACCTCATTACCGGTTATTTGGCATTTTATGCCCGATTATCAAAAACACCGTATTTTAACCTTTCTCAATCCTGAGTCTGATCCACTCAATCGAGGCTGGAATATCATTCAGTCAAAAATCGCCATCGGTTCCGGTGGCTTTAACGGCAAAGGTTGGACCATGGGTAGCCAAACACAACTGGACTTCCTGCCTGAACATTCCACCGATTTTATTTTATCGGTACTGTCAGAAGAATTCGGTTTTATCGGTGTGGTTACTTTATTTGCTTTATACTTTTGTATTATTATGCGTTGTTTTTATATCGCATACCAAGCAAAAAATACCTACAATCGACTTCTTTGTGGGGCACTAAGTTTAATATTCTTTGTCTATGTGGTAATCAATGCGGGTATGATTTCAGGTTTGTTACCGGTCGTTGGCGTGCCCTTACCCTTAGTAAGTTACGGTGGCACCTCAGTACTTACTTTATTGCTATCTTTTGGTATCATAACCGCTGTTCATAAACATAAAACGTTAATACAACAATGAAAAAATATTTATATGTAACAGCTCTTATTTGTCTAAGCTTATCCGGCTGGGCGAAAGTCAAGCAAACCGATGTAGATGCTTTTATTAAAGCAACAGCCTCCGAATATAAACTGGATGCCAAATGGATAGGTGAAGTATTAAGCCAAGCTAATCTGCAACAAGGCATCATTGATGCCATGGACAAGCCCGCTGAAAAAGTACTCGAGTGGTATCAGTATCGACCTATTTTTATGACCGAAAAACGTACTAATGAAGGCGTTACTTTTTGGCAAGAGCATGCAAAAACATTAGAGCAGGTCAGCGAAAAAACCGGCGTCCCCCCAGAAATCATTGTCGGTATTATTGGGGTTGAAACATTTTACGGTCGCATTAAAGGCAACCACAAAGTATTGGATGCACTTTACACCTTAGCCTTTGACTACCCTAAACGCAGTGCTTTTTTCACTAAAGAATTGGCACATTTTTTAAAATTAGCCGACGAAGGCCATGTTTCCGCATTAACAGCGCAAGGTTCTTATGCCGGCGCCATGGGTTACGGTCAATTCATGCCCTCAAGCTACCGTAGTTATGCGGTTGATTTCGAAGGCGATGGTATTATTGATTTAATCGACAATCCACAAGATGCCATTGCCAGTGTTGCCAACTATCTTGCTAAACACAGCTGGAAAAAGAATCAGCCAATAGTGGCAAGTGCGGATAAACCCACTGGTGACCTTAAGCTCAACCAACTAAAGCCTCATTTAAAAGATAAAGACGATCAAGACTACACTATTATCGGCATGAAAACTAAGGAAGATGACATGGCTTATTGGCATGGTTTTCATAATTTTTATGTTATTTCACGTTATAATCATTCCCATATGTATGTGATGGCTGTTTATCAGTTATCCCAGGCAATTAACGAAGCTTATCAAGAAACCGTCAGCGGAGATACAGAGTAATGCGGACTGTTATTATATTTTCAGTACTACTTTTATTAACCGCTTGCGGTAAAAAAGACCATTACAAAGACATCAATCCACATAACATTAAACCGTGGACACCCAAAGATGAACCACTAAGTACCTACGGAAATCACAGCCCTTATCGCGTCCACGGTCAAGTTTATCAAGTCAACAATCATCCTAGGGGATTTACTCAAAAAGGCCATGCTTCATGGTATGGAAAACAATTTCATGGCCGCAAAACTTCCAACCAAGAAGTATTCGACATGTATAAACTAACCGCTGCTCATAAAACCTTACCCTTACCGAGTTATGTGGAAGTTACCAACTTGAAAAATAATAAAAAAGTGGTGGTGCGTGTCAATGACCGCGGCCCATTTGTGGGCACTCGTATTATTGATTTATCCTATGCTGCTGCTAAAATGCTGGATTTTGTTAATGATGGTGTTGCTGATGTTCAAATCCGTGTGGTTAATTCACCAAGAGACTTACAGCAAAAACCCATCACACAAGGCCTTACCTATCTACAATTAGGCGCTTTTTCGGACAAGAATAGTGCTTATAATTTAGCCAGAAAAGCCAGTCAATTACTTGGAATTGAGACTTTTGTCACCATACTGACAACACCAGCCGGACTGTTACACCGTGTTCGGATTGGACCCATTGCCTCAGAACAGCAAGTAAGCCGATTATTGACACAAATTACCGGTGCCGGCATTGGTAACGTACAAGTTATTTCTGATTAAAAGACCACCTAATTTTCAACCCAAAAATATTATGATTCAGTTTAAAAAAACAGCTACTTTAAGCCTATGTATCCTCATGCTAATGTCGTTTATAACGATGGCACAAAACAAAACAGTACCGTCTGCACCAACCATCAATGCCGATAGTTATATCTTAATGGACTATCACAGTAATACCTTATTGGCTGAAAAAAACTCGGACCATAGAGTAGAACCGGCCAGTATCACAAAAATGATGACTGCCTATGTGGTGTTTGATGAAATTAAAAAAGGTGAACTGGATATGGACGAAACCACCACCATCAGTGAAAAGGCTTGGCGCACCGGTGGTTCAAAAATGTTTGTCGAAGTGGATAAGAAAGTTCGTGTTGAAGATTTAATTCGAGGCATGATTGTGCAGTCCGGTAATGATGCCAGTGTCGCTTTGGCTGAACATATTGGCGGCAGTGAAGAAGTCTTTGCCGGCATGATGAATAAAGCCGCGGCCAAACTCGGCATGAAAAATTCACACTTCACAAATGCCACCGGTTTACCGGATGAAGCACATTATGTTTCTGCATACGATGTTGCTTTACTGGGTCAAGCTCTGGTCCGTGACTTCCCTGACTTATATTATATTTATTCGGAAAAAGAATTTACCTATAACGAGATTAAACAACATAATCGCAATACTTTATTATGGCGCGATCCCACAGTTGATGGCTTTAAAACTGGCCATACCGAATCGGCCGGCTATTGTTTAGCAACAACCTCCATTCGTAATGGTATGCGACTTATCAGTGTTGTGATGGGCACCGAATCAGAAAAAGCCCGCGCCGATGAAACTCAAAAACTACTTAATTACGGTTTCCGTTTTTACGAAACCCACAAACTCTACCCTGCCGGTGAACAACAAGCGGTCGCCGAGGTATGGAAAGGCAACGAGGAACAGGTACCGATTGGTTTAGATACTGATTTATTTATCACCATTCCTAAAGGTAGCTATGACAAGTTACAAGCGGGCATCGATATTCCCGGGCGCTTAAAAGCACCGATAGCTGCCGGTCAAACCTTAGGCCAATTAACCATCCGTTTAAATGATCAAGTTATCACCCATCGTCCCATGGTCGCACTTAATGCGGTAGCTGAAGGTGGCTGGTGGACGCGCATGACCGATGGTATGGGACTATGGTTTAAATCATTTGGTGATGATTAATGGCTATTGACAACCCCCAGGACTCCGCCCCCGAAGGACTCACATTTCCTTGCGAATACCCCATAAAAGCCATGGGTGAGAACCGTGATGATTTTCAACAAACTATTTACCAATGCATTAAACAGCATGCACCGGAAGTCTCTCTTGAGTCCATTCAAATTAAAAATAGTAAAACCGGTAAATACCTGTCAGTCACTGTCTTAGTCTATGCCCAATCCCGAGAACATCTTATAAATATTTACCAAGACGTCCGTCAATTAGACGGTGTGGTATGGACCTTATAACTCCTTCTTTAATTGTTAAAAATTTAGGCCGATGTGATTATCAGCCGGTCTGGCAGGCTATGCAGGATTTTACTGATAAGCGAACGCCAGAAACCATTGACGAATTATGGCTGGTTGAACATCCACCTATTTTTACCCAAGGCCTGGCCGGCAAAGCCGAGCATGTTCTGGCTGCCGGTGACATTCCGGTGGTTCAAGTTGATCGCGGCGGCCAAGTCACCTATCATGGGCCGGGACAGATTGTGGCTTACCCATTGATTGATTTAAGACGCCACGGAATTGGTGTTAAATCATTGGTTAATGGCATCGAACAAGCCATTATTGATGTCCTGGCTAAATATTATATTCAAGCCGAACGCAAACAAAAGGCACCAGGGGTTTATGTAAAAGGTGATAAAATTGCCGCCCTAGGCTTGAAAATACGTCGTGGTTGCTCCTATCATGGGCTGGCCTTTAATATCGACATGGACTTAGCACCGTTTGCGCGCATAAATCCATGTGGATTTAGTGGGCTGAGGGTCATTCAAATGCACGACCTCAATCCCGACTGTAAAATAGCCGAAGTTCAACAGCAATTGGCCGAGGCCTTTTGTGAGAATTTAAAATTTACTATCACCACGCCCGCTTTGGCGTGAACTACCTATTGTATTTATGGACCAGAAAATTCCCTTACACATACAGACTAATAAGGTTCAAACTGAACTAACCGCCGGCCAAAAAGAACTCGGTGCCGCCAAAACCGATCGCAACCGAGCGCAGTTTGATGTCAATGCGCCCCGTTTACGTAAACCCGATTGGATTCGCGTGCGGATTCCGACCGGCAATGCGGTGCAAAAACTTAAGAGTAAACTACGCAGTAATTCACTGGTAACCGTTTGTGAAGAAGCCTCATGTCCGAATATTCATGAATGTTTCGGCCATGGTACCGCCACTTTTATGATACTCGGTGAAATCTGTACCAGACGCTGCTCCTTCTGCGATGTCGCTCATGGTCGTCCACTACCAGTCGATGTCAATGAACCCGCTAACTTAGCGCGTACCATTGCCGATATGGGCCTTAAATACGTAGTAATCACCTCAGTTGACCGCGATGATTTAAAAGACGGTGGCGCCCAGCATTTTGCCGATTGCATCGAAGCCATCCGCGCCAGTATGCCGAATATTAAAATTGAAATTCTGACCCCGGATTTTCGCGGTAAAAACAAAATTGAAAAAGCTTTAGAAATTCTAAAACTGAATCCTCCGGATGTCTTTAACCACGGAACTTTATAAAAACGTCCGACCCGGCGCCGATTACCAGTGGTCACTCGATTTATTGAAACGCTTTAAAGCTCAACATCCTGACGTTGGTAGTAAATCCGGCATCATGCTCGGCCTCGGCGAAACCCTCGAACAAGTCAAAGGCACCCTGCGCGATTTAGCCGACCATGATGTCGAAATGATCACCGTCGGCCAATACCTACAACCCACTAAAGGCCATCACCCAGTATTGAAATACTGGACTCCCGATGAATTCAAAGCCATCGAAGAATACGGCTACTCCATCGGCTTCACCCACGTCGCCTCCGGCCCACTGGTACGCAGTTCCTACCATGCGGATTTACAAGCCAAACAAGCCGGCTTTGTGGATTAAAGAATATATTTCCCATAACCACGCTTCGGCGTGGTTATGGGGTCAATTCAATAAGAAACTTCTGTTCACCTCGTTCCCACGCTCTAAAGACTGGGAACGAGTATAGATTATTATGAATTAGTAACTTAAGACTGACTACTCACCACTTGTAGCCCAATCACTGAAACAATTAAGGTGAACAAGAAAAACATGCGCCAGAAGGTGACGGGTTCTTTGAATAACAGGATGCCGGCGATGACTGTACCAATGGCGCCTATGGCACCCCAGACGGCGTAGGCGGTACCTACAGGTATGGCTTTCTCACCGCCCATGGCTTTAAACAGCAGAAACATACTGATACTGACTGATATGCCGAAGACGATGATCCAAAACCAGAACTCTTTGCCGCTTTGTTGTTGGGCTTTGCCTAAGCTGATAGCGAAGCCAGTTTCAAAAAGGCCACCGATAAATAGTAATATCCAATTAATGCTCATGGTTTCTAATATAGCAGATTAGCCTTAATATTTTTCAAGGTTTACATCATTGGTGAAAACAGTCGCACTACTCGTTCCCAGAAGTGCATTAAAGCGGATCTTTGTAACCATGCTTTCGGATCAATTTCCTGAGCATCTTCGATATCTTCGGCAAAAACTTCGGCTAATTCTTTGGCTAAATCGCGACCATAGATTAAAACATTTACTTCAAAATTTATATCGAAGCTGCGTAAGTCCATATTAGCCGTACCCATAATAACTAAATCATCGTCAATAACGATACATTTACTATGGATAAATCCTTTTCGGTATTGGAAAATACGGATGCCCACGGCTAACAATTCAGTGTAGTAGGATTTAGCAGCGGCATTAACCACTTTCGAATCTGAATCCAGCGGCACCAAAAGCTGGACATCGACCCCACTTTTAGCCGCCATCATTAAGGCATCTTTAAGCGCATCACCAGGAATAAAATAGGGCGTGGTAATTA
>CAJDWB010000009.1_pt1 | contig 18927 bp, 14 predicted proteins | sample 7391501 | NCBI WGS metagenome assembly CAJDWB01 (sample SAMEA7055733, study PRJEB34461) | soil metagenome | biome: terrestrial ecosystem; feature: Peninsula; material: soil | place: Antarctica | collected 2016 | reverse complement strand
TAACCGCCGATCTTGGATTTTTTAATTCTGAAGAGTCATAACTTGCGCCACAACTTTCGCAGTTATCGCCATACTGATCATCAGCACCACATTTCGGGCAGGTTCCACGAATAAATCGATCGGGTAGAAACATGTTTTTTTCCGGATCATAGTATTGTTCGATGACTTTTTCATCAATATGTCCGGCAGCTTTAAGTTTCTTATAGATAGTAGTGACTAATTCACGATTCTCATCTGAATGGGTCGAGTGATAATGATCATAGGAAATACCAAATGCCTGTAAATCTCGCCAATGTTCTTCGCGAATAGAATCAATGAGCTGCTCAGGCGTTAGCCCTTGTTTCTCAGCATTCAGCATTATTGGTGTGCCATGGGCATCATCAGCGCACAAGAACTTAACTTCGTGACCAAAGCTGCGCATAAGGCGTGCCCAAATATCAGACTGGGTGTGCTCAACCAAATGGCCTAAATGCAGAGAACCACTGGCATAAGGTAAAGCTGAAGTGATCAGGATTTGGCGAATTTTTGCGGGCACTTGTGTCATCAGATAATAGCGGTTAATAAAACCGATGTATTATCTCACGAGCGCCCGCAAACTTCTATACGAAAGGACTGCTTGCTTAGTCTGATTGCTTGGCTTTTTCTCCTATTTGCTCATCTAAAAACTTAAGCATATGATTGTAAAGATCAATACGATGTTGAACTACTTGGAAGCCGTGGCCATCTTTACGGTAAATCTTTTCATAGGGTTTACCGGCTTTTTGTAGTTGCTTCTCTAAAAAGTAAGCGTTCTCAATTGGAACGCGAACATCTTCTGTACCATGAACCAATAATAATGCAGCTTTAATTTTATCAACATGAAGCGCCGGTGAGCGGGCATCTAGGACTTTTTGGTCGACACTACCAAAGCTTTGTTTTTTAAAGTTTTCTTTGGCTTTCGGGCGGCCCTTAAATGAGTCAGCTTTATCCCATTGCAGTCCAATCTCGTATAAACCGGCATCGGGAATTGAGCACTTATATAATTCTGGCTCGCGGACTACCGCATTTAAGGCGGCATAACCACCGTAACTGACACCATGAATACAAAGTCGGTCTTTATCAGCGTAGCCTTTTTTAACAGCCCATAAAGTGGCATCGGTCAAATCGTCCTGCATAACAGTACCCCATTCACCGTAACCGGCTTCTTCAAAATCTTTACCGTAACCACCAGAACCCCGGTAATTCAGCTGGATGACTAAGTAACCGCGGGAAGCCAGTAATTGGGCTCGGGCATCCCACCCCCAGTAATCTGTTGCACCATAGGGTCCGCCGTGTGGAAATATGACTAAGGGTAGATCCTTTAACTCTTTACCTGGTGGTAAGGTCATTTGGCCATACATTTTCAAGCCATCACGAGCCTCTAAAGTAAAGGGTTCAACCGATGCCATAAGTTTTGAATCAATACCGGTTTGACTGTTTGATAAGAATTCAATTTTTTGATTTTTTAAATCATAGAGGTAATGTGTACCGGGGTTTTTGTCGCTATAGACGCGTAATGTAGCTTTATCATGTTTTTGGGTGTAGCTACTGATGCCAACTTCTTGGCCTTTAAAGGTTGCACGAAGTTGTTTATGAAGTTGGATATCCTCAGCGTTGTCTTCGTTTTCGATGTAAAAATATCCTGGATAACCCGCTTCATAGGTGACACCGACAATTTGTTTGTCACGGCCAAATAAAGCGCTACCTACATTAACATCTTCGTGACGGAACAGTTTGGTGATGCTGTTATCTTGAAAGTTCAAAACAAACAAACCGGTGTTGCCATTGTGATCTAAGTCATGATTGGATGTGAAATAAAATTTACTATTGTCTTTACTGAAACCCAATCCATCGATGTCAGGCTGCTTGTTGTGTTTAACATCCAGTTCTAAAACCTGCCAGTTACCTTTTTTGTTTTTGACGTGTAAATAAGTAATATCATCATCAAAGTTGTTCTTATCAACCGGATCATATTCCAAGGCGAATCGTGGAATTTCGTCGCTATCAACAGCGATATAAGCAATTAGAGAATCTATTCCGCCTTTGATCTTAGGGGAGTCAGCGACATACAGCATTTTACCGGTGTTAATATTCAGTCGTTGCAGTTTAGCGCTATAGTTATCAGCATAATGATGTTTAGTAATCAGCACGTGGTCTTTATCATCTTCTAACAAAGAAACCGTTCGGACAGAGGATCTCTGGAAATCCCATAACAATTTTCTTTTTTTACCATCATAATCGGCACTGAATAGTTCAGGTTTCTTTTCTGCACCATCTAGCCAGCCGGTAACCCGTTGACTTTGAATAATCAGGCGTTTGTTATTACCCCAGTAAAAGAAAGCCACTTCACGATTGTCACCCATTTCGAAGGAATAAATTCCTTTTTTGGTTTTCATGTCCATGACGCCTAAGTTAATGGAGGAGTCCTGTTCAAAGGTGAAAGCCATGTGCTTACCGTCAGGGGAAATTTTCATGCTGATAAAGTCTGACTTGGCAGCAAAATTTTCTACCGGAACCAGTTCGGCTTGACTGTTCCAGCTGAATAGCATTAAGGTGATAAGAGTGATTTTGTTTAACATATTATTATCTGGTTTGAGGATAAAGGAATGGTTGTTTAAAATATTTTGCAGGCATGATAATCAATCAATAAGGGCTTTGGCAATTTCTTTTTTCATTATCAGCAAATTACCATAGCCATCTTTGGGGGTAGCAAACTCCCATGAATCCATGACGCTATCAATAAAATTAATACCCATTTGACCAGGTTTTAGATGCTCCAAACTGCGTGGTTTTATACCGCTGTCATATACTTCCGGCGCGAAGTCCCGTAAGTAAAAACCTAAGGTATTATTTTGTCGTAAAATAACCAGCTCTACTTCGCCCTCCGTAGTGTTTTTATAGGCATGGCGAATAATGTTAGTGATAGCCTCATCCAGGGCCACAATTATTTTCTGTTGTTGCTCTTGATTAAAGCCAACTGCTTGTACGACATCATAGACTTGGTCACGAACTTTTTTAAGCTCACCGGGTTGGGCAATAAATTGAATGTTAAGTAACAGATCTTCTTTTAGATGTGCTCGCTTTTCAATCAGTAAAATAGTGGCATCATCATTCAGTCGGTTACGCCGAGTGGCGGTGATTAGTTTTCCGATACGTACTTCCGGTGATTCGGATTCAATCTTTTTAATATGCTCAATAACGCCCGATAATTCCATACGTTGATTATTTTCATCGCGGGCATCGGTTAAACCGTCGGTTAACAGATAAAGCCCACCATTATTAAGTTGCTTAGATTGTTGTTCATACGAAAGTTGACTGGCTTTAATGCCTAAAGGTGGGGCATCGGCTCGCCAGGTTTCAATTTCACTGTCCGGGCATTTGTAGATGACCGGCGGCAATCCGGCATTAGACCAAGTGACAATGTCGGTTTTCGGATAATAGTAACCAACAGCCGCACAGACAAATAACCCGCGTGATGATTTTTCACATAATTCTTTATTGGCTTTTGCCAGCCATTGACCTGGTGGTAATTGGTCTTTGCCAATCCAGCGTAATAAACTGCTGGCACGTACCATTAACATCGCTGCATCGACACCTTTACCGGATACATCGCCGATAAAAAATCCCACGGTACCGTCATTGAGCTCAAAATAATCGTAAAAATCTCCTGAGACTTCGTTTGCTGATAAGTTACTGCCAACCACTGGGAAAGGTGGGTCTTGACGGCCAGGTAATAGTGAACGTTGTAAACGTCGCGCTAGGGTGAGTTCTTTTTTTAAGCGTTTTTGTTCGACAAAATCCAGGGTGTAGCGGGCATTGGCAATGGCTAGTGCAATCGGTGTTGCCAATAATCGTAAAATATCCATGTCTCGGCTTTGAAATAATTCATTGTTTAAATTATTAAGGACTTGGATTACACCAATGGTTTTATTATTATTAATGAGTGGCGCACAGATGACTGAGCGGGTCTGAAAGCCGGTTAAGCTATCCACATGGCAGACAAAATCCTTATCTTTTTGAGCATCTTGAATAATTTGCCCTTCACCTTTCATAAAGGTTCTACCGATGATGCCACTGTCCAACTTTAACGACATATCCGTAATATCTACCGGCCCGGAACTGGCGCGACAAACTAAATGTTGATAATCCTTATCGACCAAAAAGACGCTGGCCGCTTCTGCCTCCATATAAGTTCTAATACGTTTGACTGCCCGTTTTAGAACTTCATCTATATTCATGGTATTGACAAAGTCTTGGCTCAGATCTGCCAGCAGTGTTAATTGTTCCAAGGTGCCGGCTGATTGTTGGCCGTCTTCACCGGTAAATAATGAGTGCTTAGTCGGCATGATCGTCAGTAGTATTTTTGGTATCCTTTAATTGGCGTTTTTTATGTCGCTTTTTACGGACACTGCGTAAGGTAAGAACAACCCCCGAAACTGCGTAGGCACTGAAAGTGATAAATAAAACCCATTGCATTTTAATGGACAGCAATACAAATACTAAAACCAGTGCCAATACCCAAATAAAAGAGACGTTTTCCTTAAAGTTGATAGTCTTAAAAGAGTAATAGCGTAATCTGGATACCAGTAACAAACCAGTGATAATAGTTAAGGGCAACGCAATAAAGCGTAAGTCACGGCCTATGAGCTCTAAATCTAAGCAGACCCAAACAAAAGATGCAATCACTGCGGCCGCGGCCGGTGAAGGTAAACCTTGGAAATAGGCTTTATCGGCATTACCAATTTGGGTATTAAAGCGTGCTAACCTTAAGGCCGCGCAGGCCGCATAAATAAAAGCCGCTAACCAGCCTAATTTACCCAGAACCGGATGAATTTCGCCCAAATAGATAAGTGACCAGTGGAAAATCAGTATCGACGGAGCGATACCGAAGGAAACTAAGTCAGATAATGAGTCATACTGCTCACCAAATTCAGTCTGGGTATTGGTAAGTCGTGCGACTCGACCATCTAAGGTATCAAGCAGTGCGGCAATAAAAATACAGAGACAAGCTGTTTCGTATTTTCCACCGATGGTAGCGATGATGGCATAATAACCGGAGAATAGTGCGCCAGTGGTAAATAAGTTAGGAAGTAAGTAAATGCCTTTATTCTTGGGAGTATCTAATTTTTTCATATTGTTTAGATTGTTAACAGTTAATTAATTGTACATAAAATAAAATAGTCTCGCTTGCTATTTAGCGGGAATATTTTTATGATTATTGTTTATTATACGTGGAGTAGACCATGAGATTAAGTATCATTTTATTGCTTTGTACCCTAAGTGTGGTTTCTTTAGCCGCTAATAAGGTATATAAATGGGTTGATAATGAGGGTAATACTCACTATTCAGAAACCCAGCCAGCCAATCAACAGGCTACCACTATGAAGATGCCGAATGCAAAAGCACCTTCATTACCTGAGGTTGAAGAAACTTCACAACAGCCACAAACGGAGAAGTCCGCTGTGGTTGAAGCCGAAAAAGAAGATCCAAAAGCCAAAGCCAAGGCAAAAGCTGATTTAGACGCTGCCGATCTCATTAATCGCCAAAAACTATGTGACCAGGCTAAAGCCAATCAATTGGCCTTGAACAGCAGTGTTCGGGTAGCACAAGTCGATCCTGAAACCGGTGAACGAGTTCTCATGACTGATGATGAGCGCGTTAATGCTTTACAAAAAGCAGAGAAAGACATTAAAGAATACTGTCGGTAAGTCATCGGCATGGTTAAACACTTAAGCCGGTGGCAAAACTGAAGGTGTCAACGCAAACTGAAACACCTATTTGGCTACCGGCTTTTCCTTTTATTGAACAACAGTGGCAATCGGTTATTGCACTCAATGCACGTTATCCGCAACTTTCCGATTACCGTTTAGAAGCTGATTGGCACGATCATACTCGCCAAAATAGTAGTCTTGATTTAGCGGATCGTTTACGGCTTTTTCGGCAGTCGCGAATCGCTTATATGGCGGTACAAGATTTTACCCAGCCGGTTTTTGAACATATCGACGTCCTTCAGGCAGTCAGTGCCTTGGCCGATTGGTTAATTAAAATAGCCTACGAGGCGGCCGTTGAAGATGTGCGTAAGCGCTATGGTGAGGTGCGTGATGAACTTGGCAATCGGGTTATTTTATTAGTATTTGCCTTAGGTAAACTTGGTGCCGCTGAACTTAATTATTCATCAGATGTTGATCTGGTTTTCATTTATGAGCAAGGTGGACACTCCAACGGTGCTAAATCGATTGATGCCAATCAGTATTTTAACCGTATTGGTAAAAAGCTCATCCAGCTATTAGACCAGTACACCACCAAGGGCCGTGTTTACCAGGTTGATATGCGGTTACGACCATTTGGATCGGTAGGTCCTTTAACCTGTTCACTCGATTCTTTGCAGCAGTATTTACTCAATGAAGGTCGAGAATGGGAGCGCTTTGCTTGGATGCGTGCCCGTTTAATAGCTGGTGATGAGGCTGCTGGTGAGCGGGTGATACAATCTATTAAGCCTTTTATTTATCGCAGGCATTTAGATTACTCAGTGTTTGAGTCACTGGCGAAGATAAAGGCGGAAATGAATCTCTTGACCGACTATGAGTCGGATGATTTAAAGTATGGTTTAGGAGGGATTCGATCTGTTGAATTTATTGTGCAGTCTTTGCAAATGACTTTTGGTGGTCGTGATGAGTCTTTACAGGGTGTCGCTATTTTTCAACAATTACAGAATTTATACCAATCCCGTAAGCTTTCAAATAATGATACTGAAGTACTGACAAACGGCTGGTTGTGGCTGCGCAAAAGTGAAAATATTTTACAAATTAGTGAGGATATGCCGGCTCACGAATTTAAAGTTAAGTCGATATTGCAAACACCGATAAGCCACTTTATGGGGCAGTCGAGTTGGCAGGAATATTGTCATCAGTTACAAATTTATCGCCGTCAAATTAATGAAATTTTCCAGCACTTATTTGATGATTTAATGAATCATGAAACACCTTTAACGGTGGCGCAACATCGGGAAATTAATCAATATATGGCGGAACTGCCCTTGCAGCGTTTGCCTAAGTCGACGACTGAAAAAGTACAAAAGCTGTTGGAGCAAGTCATGCTGATGCATGGTGATTCAAAAACCATTTTAAAGGTAAGGCCTGTGGTTTCATCTGCACGTAGTAACTTACAGGAACCTGTGCCACCGACAACCATTCCATGGTCCCGCTTATTACGAGTGGTTAAAGCTATTTTAAAACGCCCCAGTTATTTATCCATGTTGATCAAAGAGCAACCCTTATTGGCAGAGTTATTAAGATTGTTTGATCGACATGCTTATGTGGCAGATACCATAGCTCAGTATCCGGTATTATTGGAACTATTGTTTGATTCACACCCGGTGCCGACAAAATTGTCGCAGACATGGCTGGAGAGTAACTGGCAACAGCAGCTAAAAGGTAATCGTGGTGATGTTGAGCAGTGGATGGAAAGTGCCCGTTACTTTAAACTCAGTTGTCAATTTTTGATTATTTGTGATTGGTTGGATGGTCACACCGGTAATCGTCAATGTTGTCTGCAATTATCGCGACTGGCTTTCTTCATACTGCAAAAAGTCATCAGCTTCAGTCACGAAGAAACCATGCAAAAGCTGGAAGCTGATGAGAATACTTCTGTTGCTGGTGAGGATTTGATGGTCATTGGCTACGGTTCATTGGCTTCCGGGCAAATGAAGCTTTCATCAGATATGGATTTGGTTTTTGTGATTGATCGTGCGCAGTTGAATAATGAGCAGCGAAATTTTATGCAGCGCTGGGTTAAGCGCATAACTCACCACCTCAATGTTCGGCTTTATCATGGGTATTTATATGACATCGATTTACAGTTACGACCTGATGGTAATTCCGGCAGTTTGGTAACCAGCCGAGTCGAGTTTGAGAATTATCAACGAAACCGTGCTTGGATTTGGGAACATGCCGCTTTAATCAAATCTAAGTTAGTTTACGGTACCACCCAGCAACGACAGCTGTTCAAACAATTACGAGCCGAAATTTTACAACAACCTCGTGTCACTAATGAAGTTAATGAAGCTTTAGCTACTATGCGTGAAAAACTACTAAAAACAGACAGTCAACATCAACTAGAGTTTGAGGTAATGGCTGCAGTATTGATTCACGGTGCAGAATATCCGCAATTGGCTTCCTTACAGCATTTAGCTGAAATGTTTAAACAGTTAAAACAACTGGGCTTAATGGCTGATAATAAGCGTTTACCCAAACCACCCATTCCGGTTAATTAGTAGAATTTAAAAATAAAAAAGCCCGAATAAATCGGGCTTTAAGGATGTTAACTTGTGGGGTCAGGTAATTTTAACCTTTTCCCGGGTTTTATAAGCTTTGGTCCGATCAAAAGCATCGAACGGGTAATCATCAACGGCAATGATTTCAGCTACCTGTTCTCTCACTTTAGTGAGGGTGTTAAATTCACTTTTATTGATGACATTGCGTTCCAGTGCTTGTTCTAACTGTAGCTTATGGTCTATGGCATCAATCTCACCCCCTTTTACCGCTTTCAAAACCCGGCGCTCTAAGGGGTCAGTTTCAATAACCGTAGCCAAAACTTTATTCATTTTAGCTACTAAGTTGTGTTCTGAATCCAGGGTGTCGATACCATCACACAAACGATCTCTGGTTTCATTGGGTGACAGTAATAAACTGGCGGCTTTATGACCTAAGCGATCACCCGGCGGTAATTCGTGACTGCCAAGCGGGAAAATAATGCGTCTCAACATGAAGCCGACGGCTTTACTTGGAAAGTTATAACTTAATAACTTAAGGGCCTGCTCTATTTCATAAAAATGATAGTGCATAGCCCAAGCGACAATCGGTTGATCGGCACTTTGCTCACCTTGATCCAAATAACGCTTGAGTACAGCTGAGGCCATATACAAATGACTCAGCACGTCGCCTAAACGTGCCGATGTTGACTCGCGTTTTTTCAAAGAACCACCCAAGGTTAACATGGAAACGTCGGCAGCAAAGCCGAAGGAGGCGCTGTAGCGGGTGATTTTTGAATAAAACTGTTTAGTGAATTTGTCACCCGGACCCGGCTCAAGTCGCCAGGTGCCTAAACCTTGAAAGAATGAACGTACAGCGTTTTGGAATGAATAGCCTATGTGTTTAAATAACAAGTGATCAAACTCAACCACTGCTTGTTCTTCATCTGGTAGATTGGCAGCTTCCATTTCTTTGAGTACATATGGATGGCAACGAATCGCGCCTTGTCCAAAAATAATCATGCTACGGGTTAAAATATTGGCGCCTTCTACAGTAATCCAAATAGGCGCACCCATCCAGGCACGTCCTAAATAGTTATTGGGTCCCATAATAATGCCTTTACCACCGTGAATATCCATGGCATCGGCAATAATGGAACGGGCCATATCAGTGGCATGCATCTTGGCAATGGCCGAGGGTACTGATGGTCGTTCGCCACGATCGACGGCGGCGGCAGTCATGCTAGAAACGGCTGCACATGAATAGGTTTTACCGGCAATTCGAGATAAGGCTTCTTCAATGCCTTCAAAACGGCCAATCGGTAAGTTAAATTGTTTGCGTATGCGGGCATATGCGCCGGTAGCATAAGCGACCATTTTAGCACCACCGGTGGAGCTGGAAGGTAGCGAGATAGAGCGCCCAATAGCCAGCACTTCACATAACATACGCCAACCGTGACCAATCATTTTTTCACCACCAATGATGGCGTTCATAGGTACAAAAACATCTTTACCACGAACTGGCCCGTTCATAAATGGCACATCTAAAGGTAAATGGCGACGCCCAATATCCATCCCAGGCGTCTTGCTGGGGACTAAAGCCAAAGTAATACCCAGCTTCTCTTTATCGCCTAACAAATGATCAGGGTCCAGCATTTGGAATGCCAAACCAACTACGGTGGCGACCGGTGCCAAGGTAATATAGCGTTTATCAAAGTTCAAATTTATGCCCAAAATCTCTTTGCCATCAATGGTTCTCTTACAGACTACACCGGTATCAGGTATCGAAGTCGCGTCAGAGCCCGCAGTGGGCGAGGTTAGTCCAAAACAAGGAATTTCTTTGCCGGCGGCTAATCGCGGTAAGTAGTGATTGCGCTGCTCGTCGGTACCGTATTGCAATAATAGTTCTGCCGGACCTAAAGAGTTAGGAACAGCCACGGTGGCGGCGGCAATGGAGCTACGAGAAGAAATTTTTTGTAAAATATAAGAGTGTGCTAGTGCTGAAAACCCCAGGCCCCCGTATTCTTTAGGAATGATAATGGCAAAGAATTTTTCGTTAATGATATAGTCCCATACTTTTTTAGGCATATCGCCTTTAACATGACAGTATTCATGCTCATCCAGCATGCCACACAATTCTTGTACCGGACCATCGAGAAAGGTCTTTTCTTCGCTGCTTAATTCAGGTTTTTTCATGCTATGTAAGCGGTCAAAATTAGGCTTACCACTAAATAATTCAGCATCCCAATGGACAGTTCCAGCTTCTAAGGCGACCCGCTCGGTCTCAGATAATCGTGGTAAGGCTTTACGGTAAAAGACTAAAAAAGATCGGGTAAAATACTGTTGTCGGACAGATTTTATGTTTAAAAACAAAGCTGGAATCACATACAACAACAGAATAAAGAAACCGGCCCAAAAGCCGCTATCTGTTAGCCAGATTAATGATAATAAGACCGCAGCAGTGGCTATAGTCCATATTTTAACGGAAGTACGCAGATAAGCAGTTAACAAAGTAACCAATATCAAAATACCAAAAAGTGCTAAAAAACTCATGATGGGTGCCTAATGATTATATACATACGCTACAGTATGGCGACTGCATAATCGAATGTCAATACGCAACCGTATGGAAAAGTTGAATTTTCATTGACCCAGGCTTTTTTGTGGCTATGATAAAACCATGATAAAACAAAATAAATTAGTTTCAGGCAGCCTTAAGAAAAAATCACTTAACCCCAAAGATTGGGAATTAGCGACTTTGGATGTGATTGCCCATCGAGGCGTAAGTGCGGTTGCTGTGGAGGCTATTGCCAAAGAATTGGGTGTTACTAAAGGCAGCTTTTACTGGCACTTTAGTAACCGTAAAGACCTTATTGTTGCGGCTTTAAAGCGCTGGCGAGAGGATGACCAAAAGGTCATAAAAGAACGAATATGGTCTATTGAGGATCCTTACCAGCGCCTTAATACCTGGTTTTTATTATCAGCTGAACCCTTTCAAAGTCATTTTATTTACGCAACTTTACTGGCTGATCGGCAATATAGTTTTGTATCGAAAGTCCTGAAAGAAGTGACTTTAGAACGGTTAAATTATTTACAACAAGCTTACCAAGCGATTGGCTACACTGAACCTTTGGCGAAGCAACAAGCGTTATTAGCTTATTCAGTCTATGTGGGCTATCTACATATGAAAAAGACCCTACATGGTCAGTATAAACATGATGATAATATAGAGCAATATGTTCGTCACGTAGCCAGCCAGCTTATCCATCCGCCTAATTACAACGCTGCTCAAACCTCTCAGCAATTAAATCAGCCAGTTTATAACGACAATAAGGCGGCTAAAATAAACACAACCGAATAATAAATAAGTTGTCGCAAGTTATAATTTTTGCTAATATCGGAGGTCATACGATATATTACTGAAAATAATAATAATAATCATGCTACGATTTGCCCTTATTCTTGTGCTGTGTGTTGTGACCCCTGCTTATGCAGCGGCTGTCACTGCCTATGCTGTGGCAGATGATAACTTTGATTATCCAGATCATATTGTTGAAATTGACTTACTTACCGGTGATTTTAAATCCTTCGGGCAAATCCCTGATCCCTACATTGGCATTGAAGGCATGGCTATTTCAGCCAATGATATTATTTATGGCGCCGATGACAATACCAAAACACTGGTACAAATCGATTTAACGGATGGCCGGGCTATGCCGGTTGCGAATGTTAATCAAAACTTCGGTTTTCCTAGATCAGCTGAAAACCATGATTACGGCATGAGTTTTGCCTGTAATGGCACGTTATATATGGTTAATAAGCACAGCCAATCATTATATGAAGTTAATACAGACACTGGTAGAGCCACACTTATTGGTAAAACGGGTCATAATTTTACTTCTTTGGCCTCTTGGGATAACCGCTTATACGCAGTTGCATCGGGAGATTTTACATTATACGAAGTGAATCCCGAAACAGCAGAAGCTTCAGTGGTTGGGTCGTTAGGTGATTTAGGTGGTGGAATCCATTTGTATGGTTCCGGAATGAGTTTTGATGGTGATGGACAGCTATGGATGATTCTCAATTTACGTCTTTCAGATCCGCTTAATCCTTTGCCTTCTCGTATATTTAAAGTTAACCATAAAACCGGTGAGGCTGAATTTGTTTCTGAAACTTTAGTTGGCGTTGAATCACTGGCTATTTCTAATGGTTCAGGTTGTGCTCGCGGTATACCTATTGTCGAACAAGTACCCGTTAATAATCAATGGTTTTTATTGCTGTTAATGTCTTCAGTTCTACTCATTGGCACTGCGGTTGTATCAAGCTTTGCCGTTATAATAAGCCTTTAATCTCAAATATCGTGGAGTGACATTATGGGCATCAGCATGCCTCAACTCATAATTATTCTGGTCGTGGTTGCCTTGATTTTTGGCACTAAAAAGCTACGCAACATAGGTGGCGACTTAGGGAGTGCCATTAAAGGTTTTAAAAAGAACATGCAAGATGATGACAAGGAAGTGCTCAGTGATGAAAGTCAGCATCAATCAAAGTCCTCAGAAAACCCGAAAAAGCAAACTCAAAACAAAGAAAATTAAGCCATGTTTGACATTGGTTTCAGTGAATTGTTACTAGTATTTGTTGTGACCCTGTTAATAGTAGGGCCTGAAAAGCTACCTACTGTTGCCCAAAAAATGGGACGTTTTATCGGTAAAATAAAACGCACCTTTGATCAGGTCAGACATGATGTAGAGCAAGAATTAGAAATTGAAGCGGTAAAGCAGCAACTTAAGGAAAATGCCATGGCAGAGGAGGCCAGGCAAATTGCACAAGAGGCTAAACAACTCGCCGGTCAACTTAAGGAAACGATCTGTGAAGATTCATTAGTTGATAAACAAGACGATCATCATGGCGGATAATGAACAATCCGTCATCGATCATTTGATTGAACTGCGTAGTCGCTTATTAAAAGCGGTCCTAACGGTTACGGTTCTTATCTTTATTATGTTCCCGTTTGCAAGTGAGATCTATGCCATTATCGCCAAACCAGTCGTTGCCAACTTAGCAACTGGTACGAAAATGATTGCTACCGGGGTGCTTTCGCCTTTTTTAACGCCCTTTAAAATGGTCATTATCTTGGCAATTATCCTTAGTATGCCGATGATAATTTATCAATTATGGGCATTCGTGGCTCCGGGGTTGTACCGTCGTGAAAAACAGATTGCTATACCAATTTTACTCAGCGGTATAATTTTATTTTATATGGGCTGTGCCTTTGCTTACTTTGTTGTTTTCCCTATTTTGTTTGTTTTCCTGCCCGGTATTGTTCCTGAAAGTGTGGTTTATATGCCTGATATCAATTCTTATCTGGATATTGTGGTGCGGTTATTTTTTGCTTTCGGTTTGGCATTTGAAATACCGGTAGCGGTAATTATACTAATCACCTTAGGCGTTACTTCTGCTGAAAAATTAGCGGCTAAGAGACCTTATATTTTTATTGGAATTATGGTGGTGGCTATGATATTAACCCCACCGGATCCGAGTTCACTGATTTTACTGGCTATTCCAATGTGGATATTATTTGAATTTGGTTTAATTATGGGGCGTTTATTGCGACGTAGAGCCAAAAATATTCCAGAAGAGAAAGCTTAATTATATTGCAATATATTGGTCTTTTAACTGAAGCTTACTGTATTTTCCGCTAAAATAGTATTTTTTCAACCTCACAAATGTTGCCTGCATGAGTCAAACTAAAAAAGAGATATCTCGTCACGATTATCAACCACCAAATTTTTGGGTACGTTGGGTTGATTTGGCTTTTATGGTGAGAGCAGATCATACGGTAGTAAAAGCCCGTATCTTATTTAAACACAATCCGGCAACTTCAGCGCGTAACTTATTCCTTAATGGTGAACAGCTGTCACTACAAAAACTTTCTATTGATGGTCAACCATTGGCACTGGATGATTATGAGATTACGGCAGAGGGTTTAAGCTTATCTGACTTGCCCGAACAGTTCGAGTTGCGTAGTGAAGTGAAAATTTATCCATCGGAAAATACTGCTTTAGAAGGGCTTTATCAATCGGGTCAGTTTTTTTTAAGCCAGTGCGAAGCCCAAGGATTCAGACGCATTACTTATTACCCCGATCGTCCTGATGTACTGGCACCTTTTGCAGTCACTATTATTGCCAATAAGATAAATTATCCAGTGTTACTGTCAAATGGCAATCAAGTAGCTGCTGGTGAATTGTCTCATAATCGCCATTATGTTAAATGGGTTGACCCACACCCAAAACCCAGTTATTTATTTGCCATGGTGGCTGGTGATTTGGCTTATATTGAAGACCATTTTGAAACAGCCAAAGGCAATCAAGTGCAGCTGCGGATTTACACAGAAGCAAAAAATATTGATGCTTGTGATTTTGCCATGCAGTCACTTAAAAATGCCATGTCATGGGATGAACAACGTTTTGATTTAGTCTACGATTTGGATGAGTTTAATATTGTCGTAACTGATGATTTTAATATGGGTGCCATGGAGAATAAAGGCCTTAATATTTTTAATTCCAAATATGTTTTGGCTAAACAAGACACTGCCACAGATCAAGATTTTATTAATGTTGAAGCCGTTATTGGCCATGAGTATTTTCATAACTGGACCGGCAATCGGGTCACTTGTCGAGACTGGTTCCAGCTTAGTCTGAAAGAGGGGTTGACGGTATTTCGTGATCAAGAATTTACCGCTGATCACCAATCTCGTGCAGTAAAGCGTATTGAGGATGTGCGGCATTTACGCACCGCCCAATTTGCAGAAGATGCCTCACCCATGTCGCATCCGGTTCGGCCTGACTCTTACCTTGAAATAAATAATTTTTATACCTTAACCATCTATGAAAAAGGTGCTGAAGTGGTGCGTATGTACCATACCTTATTGGGTGAAGTCGGCTTTAAAAAGGGCTTGGACTTATACTTTAAGCGACATGATGGCACAGCGGTTACTTGTGATGATTTTCGTGCCTCGATGGCTGATGCCAATGCCTTTGATTTTACACAGTTTGGTCTTTGGTACAGCCAAAATGGCACACCTGTGGTAACTGTCTCAGAAGATTACGATGCTGAGAAACAGTGTTTTAAACTTACCTTTAAGCAACAGGCGCCAGAGTCCTATTCAGGCAGAAAGCCCTGGCAAGCCATGCATATTCCTATTAATTTAGCACTTTATGATGCGCAAGGTCAGGTATTGTCGTTGTCTGAAAATGATGAAAAATCCAGGGTATTTGAATTAACGCAAACAGAGCAATCAATTAGTTTTTTTAGTATTAAACAATTACCTGTGGCTTCTTTGTTACAAAACTTTTCAGCTCCGGTCAAACTTAAGCGAGATTTGTCGTTTAATACATTGGCATTTTTAGCCCAACACGATGATGATCCTTTTAATCGTTGGGATGCGGCGCAACAATTGCAACAACAAGTGATTCTGGAGAAATATCAGGCACTATTAAAAGATGAAAATTATCACTGCAGTGATATTTTTATGTCATCTTTTCGACAATTATTACTGAATGATGAGATTGACTCAGGATTAATAGCGGCTGCGATTACCTTGCCGAGCTTATCATCGATGATAGTTGGCTTAAATGATGTTGATGTTAAACAACTCAATGTTGCTAAAGGGTGGTTAGTAACGGCAATAAATCGTGAGTTACAGGTAGAGCTTTTATCTGTTTATCATCAGAATTATTTTGATGAAATTTACCAGGTAAATGCCGAGCAGGTAGGTAAACGCAGCTTAAAAAACCGTTGCTTGTGGTATTTAGCGCAAACTAACCATAAAGAATTTCACCAGTTAGCACGTCAACAGTACCAACAAGCTGATAACTATACTGATGCTATTACCGGATTAACTTTATTAGCACATCAACAAGCCGAAGGTTTTGAAGATTTACTGGCCGATTATTATAGTCAATGTCAGGATAAATCCTTATTAATTAACAAATGGTTATCGATTCAAGCGACCATTCCGAGCGATGATACCTTAGAACGGGTTAAGCAACTAATGGCTTTGTCCATATTTTCCTTGAAAAACCCCAATGCGGTGCGTTCTTTGGTGGGTGCATTTTGTGCCGGTAATTTGACTCGCTTCCATGCAGAGGATGGCTCAGGCTATAAGTTTCTGGCTGATCAGGTACTGGCATTAGATGGTATTAATCCACAGATGGCAGCGCGTATGGTTGGTTTGTTTAATGATTACAAACGATTTAAACCGGCATCACAAGACCTGATGTTGACGCAAGTTAAACGTATTCATGAAGCAAATAACTTGTCTGCCAATGTCTTTGAGATTGTTGCTCGTGTCCTAGCTGCACGAGATGTTTCAGTATCGCACTAAGTTTAGTTATGCATTTTCCAACCATAAAGCAACTTCGTTATTTTAATGCTTTGGTTGAACATAACCACTTTGGTCAAGCGGCGATGAGTTGTTTTGTTTCACAGTCTGCTTTCAGTGTAGCTATTAAAGAACTAGAAAAGACCCTAGGCGGCCAATTAGTGGATCGTACCAATAAAAGTGTTACTGTCACTAACTTAGGGCGTGAAGTTTACCAACAATCGCAAATAGTAATTACTGACCTACAAAAATTAGTTGATTTAACACAAGGTAATTTAAAGCCTTTGGCAGGGCGTTTATCAGTCGGCATGATTCCCACTATAGGGCCTTTTGTCTTGCCGGCACTATTACCTTTATTGAATAATCAATATCCGCAACTAAAGCTAGAAATACATGAAGGTAAAACTACTGATATTTATGAAAAATTGATGCAAGGTCAATTAGACGTTATTTTAGTCGCTTTACCATATGACCTAAGAAGTGTAGAAACACTGCCCTTATTTAAGGATAGCTTTAAACTTATCTATGGTAAAGGTAATACCTTGATAAGACAGCCCCAGTTTAAAATAGACCAGCTGGATGATGGCAGCGTATTGCTTTTGGATGATGGTCACTGCTTACGAGATCATGCTATTAGCGCTTGTGATATCAAGCATGTGGATAAAGTCAGTCAATTTACTGCCAGTAGTTTACTCACTTTAGTAGCAATGGTGCGCCAGAATTTGGGAGTGAGTTTTATCCCTGAAATGGCCATTAATTCTAGCCTTATCGATAAAGATATTATTGTTAAACCAATGGCAGAAAATGCTTATCGTGAGATTGGTTTAGCTTGGCGTAAAGGCAGCATGCGATCAGCTGAGTTTAAATTATTTGGTCAATCTGTCTTAGCTGCGGCCAATGTATCTAAAAGTAAGATAATTAGCACTTCCAAATAAGACTGGCTTGACGCGCCGCCGTTTTGTTTTTCCGCCATGAATAATACCTACTATCGGCAAAGGTACAGTGATTGTCCACGGTTATGTCATAAACACCCAACTGTTGTAGTTGTACAGTAGCCAGCTGCCTTAGATCGCACTGGCTTTTACCTGCTTTAATGCTTGTAAAAGCGGTCTGTGCGCTGGGGTGGGCTGCTACATAATGTTCTACAAAGTCACCACCAACTTCATAATGATCTTGACAAATACAGGGTCCAAACCATGCTTTTACGGGCTTGTCAGTATTTATTTTTCGTAGTGTTTTTAATAAAATACCCTGATATAAACTGCGCCAGCCACAGTGGACAGCTGCTACAAAGCCAGCTTCACTGTCGGTGAGTAATACCGCTAAACAGTCGGCCGTCATAATGGCACAAATAATACCACTTTCACGACTAAAGCAAGCATCGGCAGAGTAATGGAAATTATTAGTTAAGGGAGTTGTTAACTCGATACAATCGGCGGCATGGATTTGTTTTAAAAAATAGGGCAAATGAGGTAAGTCAAATTGCTGTTGTAACTGTATGAGTTGAGTACTCTGCTGGTTATTGGGGTGAATGTCAAAGTGGTCAATAGAATCGGGTAATTGATTGTCAGTCTGGATGGCTTTGACAGTCGAGTATTCACACCAATTGTGGATAAGGTGTGTCATGATTGCTGAGGGTGGTTAAAAAAAGGGTCGGTTGTAAGTGCTAATGTGGGAGAGGGAGTAAAGCCACAAATATCTAAGGTTTGTTCAACCGACCCATTAGATATAATCTCTAATAAATCCATCTTAACTAAGAAAGCGAACACATGTTCATATTTTAGTTATTATTCCATGTATTCAATTTCAAAATCATCATTTTCAGTGTCAGGACTGTCTAAATTGTATAAATTATCCATAAGGTGACACAAATCGTCAGGTATCGGAGCTGAAGCATTAATCTGTTTTTTTGTTATAGGATGGGTAAAAGCCAGTTTATGTGCGTGTAACGCTTGTCGTGGAAAACCCCGGATTACGACTTTTAATTCGGCATCGACCCCGGCAGGAATGCGGTTACTGTTACCGTACAACGGATCGCCCACTAGGGTGTGCTCTAAGTGGTGCATATGGACTCGTATTTGATGGGTGCGTCCAGTTTCAAGCTGTACTTTTAAAGCAGTAAAATGGCTGAAATGTTCACTCGGCCAATAGTGAGTGATTGCATTTTTACCGGCATTGACCACGGCCATTTTAATACGTTGGTTTGGGTGTCGTCCTATTTGGGTCTCAATACGACCGGGTTTTTTGATAACACCTTTAGCAATACAGAAGTAGGTGC
>CAJDWB010000015.1_pt2 | contig 18971 bp, 15 predicted proteins | sample 7391501 | NCBI WGS metagenome assembly CAJDWB01 (sample SAMEA7055733, study PRJEB34461) | soil metagenome | biome: terrestrial ecosystem; feature: Peninsula; material: soil | place: Antarctica | collected 2016 | reverse complement strand
CTAAGGCGGTCAAAATAATCGGTTTGGCGCGTACTTCTGCTGACTCAATAACAGCTGTTTTCAAATCGGATCCCGCTGCCAGTTGAATAAGTACGAAGTCCACCAATAGAATCGAGTTTCTCACAATAATTCCAGCTAGTGCAATCATTCCAATCATGGACGTGGCGGTGAATTGGGCTCCCAGTAACCAATGACCGGGTAGAATGCCGATGATGGTTAAAGGAATGGGCGCCATAATAATTAACGGAATAAAGTAGGAATGAAAGTGCGCCACAATTAATAAGAATATTAAAACCAGGCCAACAGAATAGGCGAGACCCATATCACGGAACGTTTCATAGGTTATTTGCCATTCTCCGTCCCATTTGATATAGGTATTATCCGTAAACAGTGGTTGCTTAATAAAATACTGATCAATCTCAGGATGTTGCTCTTCAATCAATTTCTTAACACCAAACATACCGTACAATGGTGAATCAGCACCACCGGCGATATCGATGACTTTATCTTGAACTGAAACCAATTCACCGAGTTGAATAAAATGACCTTGATTGGTCTTAATCGGCACAGTCATCAAATAATTTAAATCATTTTGTTTTGAGCGATCTATTTCAATACGAATAGGCTGAGCGTATTTATTGTACTTGTCATGAAGGTAGCTGACATCGCTGCCCACTAATGCAGTATTAACCGTGTCGATAATTTGCTTTTGGGAAATGCCTGCCAGCATAGCTTTGGCTAAATTAATTTCAAGCACTTGTTTGGGTGCATCATGTTCAACAGTAGTGTCGATATCAACCAGATGATCAACCTGATGGAATAGTTTTTCTATTTTTTTTGTATCTGAAATCTGTTGGGGATAATGGTTGCCGTAGATTTCTGCCACCAGTGGTGATATCACCGGCGGTCCAGGCGGCACTTCAACTATTTTAAGTGAAGCATCATATTTTTGTGCCAAAGTATGGACAATATCCCTCATATCCAAAGCAATTTGATGGCTTTGTTTTTTCCTGTCATGTTTGTCTGTTAACATGATTTGAATGTCACCAAGGTGTGGCCCTTGACGCAAAAAATATTGCCTAACAAGGCCATTAAAGTTAATTGGTGAGGCCATTCCGGTATAAGCAACTGCATGTTTAACGTCCTCAAACTCATTTAATTTCGTCACCAGTTCAACCATCAGCTGGTTGGTGGTTTCAAGTGTGGTGCCTTCCTTCATATCAACCATTATCTGCAACTCTGACTTATCATCAAAAGGCAGCATTTTTAAAACCACTTGTTGAAAGGGTACCAGCAAAATTGAAATCATAAGTAGTAAAACAACCGATCCAATTAGTAAATAACGTGGTTTTCGGCCGCCATCTTGTTTCAGAAATACTGGCAGTATGTGCTGAAAAATCGAATTTTTTTGAGGCTTTTCAGTTGTCGCAGGTTTCGTAACGTTATGTCCTTTGCCAATAATTCTGGCATACAACCATGGTGTGACTATCAGAGCAATCAACAGAGACAATAACATACCCATACTGGCATTAATGGGTATTGGGCTCATGTAGGGCCCCATTAAACCGCTGACAAAAGCCATCGGCATTAAAGCTGCTATGACCGTAAAAGTAGCCAGAATGGTGGGCCCACCGACCTCGTTGACTGCCGGTGGAATAATGTCACTGAGTTTGTCTTTATTGTTCTTACTTCGGCGATGAATGTTTTCGACCACTACCACCGCATCATCAACCAAAATGCCAATGGAAAATATCAAGGCAAATAAGGATACGCGATTTAATGTAAAACCATAGGCCCAGGAAGCGAATAAGGTAATAGCCAAGGTGATGCTAACTGCCAAACCCACCACCACCGCTTGTCGCCAACCCATAGCTATTAGCATCAGGATTATTACAGAAATTGTGGCAAATATTAATTTTTTAATTAATTGGTTGGCTTTGTCATTAGCGGTTTGTCCGTAATCTCGAGTAATTTCAACATGCACATCCGCAGGAATGTGGCTGATTTTCAACTGCTCTAAGGATTGAATAATGGATTGGGTGATTTGGCCAGCATTACTGCCGGGCTTTTTACCAATAGCAATAGTTACTGCTCTCAGGAGCCAAACCTTCTCCCCAGGCATTGCCGGAGTGAATCCATGTATAGGATTCAGGCGAATCTGCGCCATCATAAACTTGGGCAATATCTTGTAAATAAACTGATTTTCCTTCAGTGGTCACTTTAATGATAAGATTTTTCAAATCATCGATATGATTAAATGAATAACCGGTTTGGACCTCAATCAGCTGATTATCAGCAATTCTTTTTGCCGAAGGTAAGCTGTAATTGCTGGCTTGTAAAGCGTGACTGATGTCATCAAAGCCAATTTGGTAATTAAGCATATTAACCGGATCCATTTCAATATGCACAATTTGTTGACCACCCCCGAAACTTCGGATAATTCGAGTGTTTGGTATTCGTTTTAACTGATTTTCCAGACTATGGGCTACTTTCAATAAATCTGTATTTGTTTTGTTGGGGTCATCGCTCCATAAGGTTGCGGTTAAAACAGGTACATCATCGATACCCAAGGGTTTGATAATGGGTGTGGTTGCGCCTAAGTTATGAGGCAACCAATCGCTGTTAGATTGCACTTGGTTATAGAGCCGGACAATTGCGTCGTTTCTTTTAATACCCACTTTAAAGCGAACCGTTATGATTGACATGCCGGGACGAGAAATTGAGTAAATATGCTTAACATCGGACAGTTCATCCAAAACCTGTTCAGCGGGAATGGTAATTAATTGTTCAACTTCTTTAGCACTGGCACCTGGTAAACCAATTATGACATTGGCAAATGTGACATCAATTTGTGGCTCCTCCTCTCTTGGAGTTACCACTACGGCGAAGGCACCTAACAGTACTAAGACGAGTGCAATTAAGGGTGTTAACTGGTTGTTTTGAAAGTTTTTTGCCAGCTTTCCCGAAATTGATAAATGCTCTTGATTATTCATAGTATCAGCAATCTAATTTTATATTTTTTTCGGGTCTTGAGTTAACGACGAGTTTAGGGGACTGTTGACTATATATTCACCCGGTTTTAAGCCAGAAATTACTTCAGTCATGTGGTTGCTTTGTTTTCCAGTCCTAATCTGACGAGGTACTTGTTTGTCGCCATCTTTAACATACACCAAGGTCAGCTCTCCGCGATGTGTAATATTATCATTTGGAATCATAATCATTGTTTGCTCTGCCACTATAAAATGCAATGTTATGGACATGCCAGGAAATAAGCCGGGTGTTTCTTCAGGTAAATTAATTCTTAATTCAAAGGTTTTACTCTGTGGGTCTGCGTAAGGAAACAGGGTGAAATCATTGCTTTCTATAGTCGTTCCATCAGGTAGTTCGATGTACGCGTTACCGTTGTTGTTTATTTTGTTGGTTAATGATTCGGGAATATGGGTAATGACTCTTAAATGATCTAATGACAATCCGGACATTATCGGCATACCCACATTAACCGCTTCGCCTTTTTCAATATGGCGGGCAGTAACAATGCCGTCAAAAGGTGCTTTGATTAAAGTGTATTCAAGTTGTGTTTTGGCAGTTTCCAGTGAGGCTAGTTGAGTTTTAACAGCCGCCGTTGCGGTATTTTTTTGGCTTTCAGCTTGATCATAATCACTTTGAGAAATTAATTTACGCTCAAATATACTTTGGGCTCGATTAAAGCTTGCGATAGCTTGTTTTTCTGTGGCTTTAGCTGACTCGAGGTTGGCACGGGCTCTTTCCACAGCCTGCTTTTGTTCGTTGTTTGTAAACTCGACAATAACACTGCCGGCAGCAACAAAATCATCGACATCATAGTGAATTTCAGCAATCCGACCACTTGTTTGAGCTGAAACTGTGGCATATTGAATAGCTTCAACCTGACCTTCAAAGGTTCTTAAAACCGGCTCGGTAGTCTGTTTAACTTCATACCAACTGTCAGCGCTTATGGCGGAGCAACTGATGAATATAAAAAGTATGCTGATTACTGTCTTCATCCAAGTTTTATAGGTTGGTAATTTAATTGTCAAAGCTTTTCTCATTTGGTTTATTTGGTAACTCTAATATAGCATCGTTAGCGTTTTATACAAGTACTATTTGAGTTAATAGGTGTTCTGGATAGACTGGTTATTTTGTATAACTACGATGTTCGTACATTGAGTTTAAGTTATGTCATAACCAGCAATATATATTTAGATTATGTAAATAAGATACTCATACATAATTTCGTGTCAATGAAAAGAAGCTAAAAACAGGGTCTTTAAGATAACTGAAATTACAGCAACCATCTAAAACACGCTAGAAACTGGGTGATTTGTTTAGTGTTTATTTACCAAACCTGAAGTTAAATAATTTATTGTTGGTGTATTCACAAGTTATAGATTGTTGTAAATTTTAGCAATAACTCCTCCTCAGTTTCAGGGAATTCCAGATCACTGATAATGCAGTCTATTGGGCAGACTTTAATACATTGCGGTTCATCGTAATGACCAACACATTCAGTACATTTATCCGGTTCCACCTGATAGATTTCGGCACCATAAAAAATGGCTTCATTGGGACATTCAGGTTCGCACATGTCGCAATTAATACAGTCGGATTCAATCAGTAAGGCCATATTATTTCTGTTGTTGAGCAAAAGGCTGACGACTGGACTGACTTTGGTCCAAAAATCGCATGAGTAGAGCGAAGCTCAAATCCAGTTCGGTATCCACGGCTATGTAAACCACATGGCCGGAGCCTTTAGCATCTGTAATAACATCCCCTTGGGAGTTTTGCATTTGATGTAGTGTGAATTGAATGTTTCCCCGTGGTGTCATTAATTCCATTTGATCGCCTACCAGAAATTTATTTTTGACCTCAATTTGAATTAAATCACTGTTGGGATCTTGGTCAATAACCTCACCGACAAATTGCTGCGAATCGCTTTTCGAATAACCATGTTCATAGTTTTGGGTTTCTTCATGACGGTGGCGCTGTAGAAAGCCTTCGGTATAACCACGATGTGCCAGATGTTCTAAATTTTCACCTAGGTTTTTATTGTAAGATCGGCCCGCAATTGCATCGTCAATGGCCTGCCGGTATACTTGTGCTGTACGTGCACAATAATAATAGGACTTAGTTCGGCCTTCAATCTTTAAAGAATGGATACCCATTTTTACCAATCGCTCAACATGCTCAACTGCCCGTAAATCCTTAGAATTCATAATATAAGTGCCATGCTCATCTTCATAGGTTGGCAGGTATTCGCCCGGTCGACCTTGTTCCTGTAATAACACGATATCATCTATTGGTTGTTGTGAAGGCGCTATAGCCACCACATCACCGGTTATGGTTTCTTGCGCTGGGTGTACATCATAATGCCAGCGACAGGCATTGGTACAAGCACCCTGATTGGGATCCCTTTTGTTGATATAACCCGACAGCAGACAACGACCGGAATAGGCCATACACAATGCACCATGGACAAACACTTCGAGCTCCATGTCCGGCACCTTAAAACGTATTTCTTCAATTTCATCCAACGACAATTCCCGCGATAGAATGACCCGCTCAATGCCTTGTTGTTGCCAGAATTTAACCGTGGCCCAATTGACGGCATTGGCCTGCACCGATAAATGCACCGGCATATCAGGATAGTTTTCCCTTATCATCATGATTAAACCCGGGTCGGACATAATTAAAGCATCCGGGCGCATGGCAATGACCGGTTCAATGTCTCTTAAATAGGTTTTAAGTTTGCTGTTATGGGGTGTGATATTACTTACCACATAAAACTGTTTTTCCTTCGTATGGGCTTCATTAATACCAATTTGTAAATTAGCCAAATCGAATTCATTATTTCGTACTCGTAAGCTGTATCGCGGCTGACCAGCATAAACCGCATCTGCACCGTAAGCAAAAGCATAACGCATATTTTTAAGGCTACCGGCGGGTGATAATAATTCAGGTTTAAACATCATGTGGAAATTGATTAAATATTTTGTATTTTAGATAAATATCAAACTAAGCACAAACCCTTGTTGCTTAAAACTAATTAGTTATGTTTGTAAAGACTAATGAGAATTATTCAGGTATTCAAAGAGCACTGTATATTGGCATTTAAGGCAGTGGTAATGTGTTTATAAAGACAGTGATTTCTTGTATAATAATTAAGTTATTGATTTTATATGTTTATTAAACTACTAAATTACGATAAATAAGTGTTAAGCAGTCTAATTAGGCCATGTTATGAATAAACTCAAGATTCAAAATACAGTTGAACAATTGTTACAGTCGGCAGATGTTGATATAAATGGTAAACGACCGTGGGATATACGGGTTCATAACGATGAATTTTATGCGCGGGTACTGTCACAAGGATCCTTGGGTTTAGGTGAGTCCTACATGCAATCTTGGTGGGATTGTGACCATTTGGATCAATTCTTTTTTAAAATACTGAGCGCCAACCTTGACAGTCAAGTCAAAACCTTCAGTGGCTTAATAGCTGTGCTTAAATCCAAAATAATCAATCTACAAAAACCATCCCGAGCTTATGACATCGGCAAGAAGCATTATGATATTGGTAATGAATTGTTTGAAAAGATGCTTGATAAACGCATGATTTACAGCTGTGGTTATTGGCGGGTTGCTGATAATCTTAATCAAGCTCAAGAGAACAAACTTGACCTGATATGTAGAAAGCTTGGTTTAGAACCGGGAATGCGAGTGTTGGATATTGGCTGTGGTTGGGGCGGAGCCGCCCGGTTCGCTGCAGAGCGATATGGTGTGGAAGTGGTTGGACTGACAGTTTCCAAGCAGCAACAAAAACTGGCAGAAGAAACTTGTCAGGGATTAGCGGTAGAGATTCGTCTACAGGATTATCGTCAGTTGAATGAACAGTTTGATCGTATCTATTCAGTGGGCATGTTTGAGCATGTGGGTTATAAAAACTATGCTGAATATTTTAAAGTGGTCAGAAAAAGCCTCACGGATGAGGGATTAATGTTATTACATACAATCGGTGGCAATGAATCGTATACCGAAACCGACCCATGGATCAGCCGTTATATATTCCCAAACTCAATGATTCCGTCTGCCCAACAGATTACTAGGGATTCTGAAGGTGAAGAAAACTACGATGAGGTTTTCTACCGCCAATGGTGTTATTACTTATTATCTTGTGCCGGCTCATTTCGCGCCCGAAAAAATCAATTATGGCAGTTTGTGTTTTCAAAGAACGGTTTGGCGGGCGGTTATGAATCGTTACGTTAGGTTACTAGTGAATGATTGTTAGATGAGTAAATTGGCAAAAAATATAGAAAATGCCTTACTTTGTACACGGGGTCATTGGAAGTTTATGGTGGTATTTCTTACCGAGAATAATTCATTTCTTCTTCGATAAGTTTAATAACTATTTCGATTAATAAAGTTGTGAAAAGAGAAACAAATGAAGTGCCCAAGAGATAATTCTTTATTAAAATTAACTGATGATAAACATGCAATCGATCATTTAAGCATAACTTCGAAACTGATATTTTAGAGAAGATATTTGAGTCGTTGGATGAGTTAATAAAGTCAAAACTAAACTGTTCTCAGTGTTCAGAAGTTATGTATATAGCATAACTCAATGATTTTGAGATTGATTACTGTAATAACTGCCATGGTATTTGGTTTGACAAAAACTAGGTTTTAAAAACTATTGAAAACTATGGTCAATATCCAAGCTCTGGTGAATCAAATATTTTATCATTCTTAGGATCTTTGCTTGGTTAGGGAGCTGGTTCTTTTTACAAAACTCAAAGTCTCAATAAGTTGATCGATAAGACCTAAGTAGATAAAGTTAAAGTAATAGAATGAAATATAAGATATTATTATTTTTACATTCACTTTTCTTTGTACTTATAGTTTTTGCCGGTAATTATTTATTTGTAGTTTTAAATCTGTCATGTAGTGTTTACAGTTTAATAGAACTACTGCATCTAAAATCTGATAGAAAGGATTGAAATCAGTAAACAAATATTATCAATGAAAGGCTCAAGCATTAATTCATGTTATTTTAAAAAATAGTAGTTTACAGATCCTTCTTCGGTGGTATAAATAAGTTGCCGGCTAATAGTCCAACGGAGATAGCCACGGCAATCAGTGCGGCGCTGAAGGCCGCTTGGACACCGGTTATTGTGTCGTGGGTGTACATGGCGGTTAGGGAACTAAAGCCCATGCTGCCGGGAACCAACAAGATAATGCCGGGTATTTGCATTAATGAGGCAGGGTTCATACTGACTCTTGAATAGAGGTTACCGGCCATGGAAATGAGCATGGCAGTGACCAATGAGACAAACGGTTGATCTAACCAAATTTTAAAAATTTGTGAACCAGCATAAGCCAAGGCAATGGATAGGAAAATCCAAAAAATATCACTCATACGTGCTTTAAAAATAACCGCAAAGGCCAGAGCAGTGACCATAATAGCCAAGTAGCGAAACCATTCCGGTGTTGGAGTAAGCTTAACAATGGCTTCTTCGCCGAATAGTCCTTGGCCAATCATATAACCTAAAGCCAGACCAAAGGACAGTAGAAACAAAACGGTAACCGCGCCGGCCATTCGGCCACTACCTGAAACCAGGTGATTGGTGGACAATTCACGCATGGCAACGGTGATACCTAAACCCGGAATAAGAACAATTAAGCCCGAGAGGGCGACCAAGACATAGTTTATACCACCACTGTAATAATGGATCATAATGGCTAAGAAGCCGACTACAGTGGCAGATAAGGGTACGATAACCTGCGATAAATAGTAGTGTTTTTTACCAATTTCATTAATAAGGCCAGTAATTAATCCCAGACAAAAAGATGCCAGCACATCAGCCCAGCCACCTGCAAATAGGGTGGAGAAACCGGCACCGACTATGCCGTAGGAAAGGACATATAGCCATTGTGGAAAATCAGACTCAAGTTCGTCGATGTGTTTAATGGTATGTAAAGCGGTATCAATATTAATCAGATTATTTTCAAGATCGGTTATAACGTCATTAATGCGCTGTAAAGTACCTAAATTAATTTCTCCTGTTTCAATTTTAACTACAAACGAGCGTTGATTATCACCTTCGCCAAAGCTGGCGATAATGGCTGTCGGTAAGGCTAAAAAGCTACCGGTGAGGCCAAATTTTTCTAACACCACCTGCATATAGTTTTCTAAACGATGCGATGGGGTGCCTGCTTCAGCAATGGCTTTACTGATTTGCAGAAGCATTGTGGCTTGTTTGCGACGAATATCGCGTTTGTGAGAAAGCATTATTAACAGGAGTGAAAAAACTCCCCATTTTACCTGAAAAGCCGTTTAAGCCAAACATACAAAGCCAACAGATGTGGGTTAATACTTGGATTTTGCGTTAAAATTGCTACAATCCATACTTTATCTTATTAAACGTTTCTTTTTATGACATCCATTTATAACTTTTCAGCCGGTCCCGCAGCTTTACCTTCCGATGTAAGACAACAAATCAAAAATGAGTTGGATAATTGGCAAAATACCGGAACTTCAGTGATGGAAGTATCTCATCGAAGTCCAGAATTTAAAGCCTTGATGGCTGAAAATGAAGTTTTATTGCGTGATTTATTGAATATTAGTGATGCGTATGCAACCTTACTGATTCCCGGTGGTGCACAATTGCAATATGCTATGTTACCGATGAATTTATCCGCACCGGATAGGACAACTATATACCATGTTAATGGTTATTGGGGCTCATTGGCTTATCGGGAGGCGCAAAGATTTAGTCAAATACACATCACTACAGCCCCACCGGTAATTCCTTATCAGCCACAGTATAGTTTAGGATATTATGATCCCCAGTCCCTACCTACTGATGCTGATTATTTTCACTACACCAGTAATGAAACTTTAGAAGGTATTCAATGGCATCATTTACCGGACAGCCAAGGTGTACCTTTATGCTGTGACATGACTTCTGACTTAATTACCCGGCAGATAGATGTTAATGACTATGGCATGATTTACGCCAGTGCCCAGAAAAACTTAGGTATTGCCGGCTTAACTTTAGTTATTATTCGTAAAGACCTGATAGGTCAGCATCAACAGCAGTTGCCGGCCTTAATGGATTATCAAACCTATTTTGATCATCACTCCGCTTATAATACGCCGCCGACCTTTGTCTGGTATGTCATGAGTTTGGTATTGAAATGGTGCCAACAACAGGGCGGTCTTAAAGCCATCCAAGCGGCCAATCAAGAAAAATCTCAAAAACTCTATGATTTTATTGATAACAGTCAGTTTTACAATAATCGTGTCGAGCATGATATTCGGTCGGAGGTTAATGTGCCGTTTATGTTAAAAAACGACAGTTTAAATGAAGTATTCTTAGCGCAAAGTAGTGCCGCGGGATTAAAAGCTTTGAAAGGTCATAAAGCGATTGGTGGTATGCGCGCCAGTATTTATAACGCCTTACCTTTAGCAGGGGTTGAGGCCTTAATTGACTTTATGTATGAATTTGAGAAAGACCATGCTTAATATCGGACGTAACAATACGTTTAAAATAGCAGCCATTACTGCAACTGGAGCGGAGCTGGTTCATGCTGATGGCAGTACATATTTTCTGCCCCAAAAACAATTACCGGCTGAATCGGAAGTTGGTCAATCACTGGAAGTTTTCGTATATTTAGCCGATGGCCAGGTTGTCGTCACTGTGGATAAGCCGTTAGTACAAGTGGGGGAGTGTGCCTTTTTAAAAGTAGTTGAAGTTAATCCCGTGGGTGCATTTTTAGACTGGGGTTTGCCGAAGGATTTATTGTTGCCCTATGGTGAGCAACGGCGGCGACTACAACCGGGTAACAAGCAGATGGTTTATGTCTATTTGGATAAAGCCAGTCGTCGGATTACCGCCAGTACCCGTATTCATAAGTTCTTAAAAGAAGACAATAGTCCATTCAAAGCTGGGGAAGCCGTTGAAGTAATGTTTTGGGGGCGTAGTGATTTGGGTTATAAGGCCATTATTAATAATGAGTACTTAGGGTTATTACATCACAGTGATGTTTATGAAACCATCAGTGTCGGTCAGCGGCGTACCGCTTATATTAAGTCGATTAATCCAGATGGAAAAATTAATCTGGCAGTGCATCTGCCCAATAAGGAACAGTTAGGTGATCTGGCTGAACAGATTTATCAGGATTTAGTTGAAAATAATGGTGTTTCCAAACTCACTGATAATAGTGATCCAGCAGACATCAAAGCCAGGTGGCATGTCAGTAAGGGTAGTTATAAAAAAGCTTTGGGTAAATTATTTAAAGCCCGAAAAATAATTATTGGTGATACTGAGATTACTTTAAAAAAATAAAATCACGTTATTTGCCTTTAGCCATAGTCCGAAGCCATTGGCTGAAAACCAACAAATAATTAGCCGACCAGAAGATAACTGCTAACACCAAAAACAGGTCACGCTGAACACTGGAATCTGCCCACAAACGCATGCCAACGCCTGTTGCAATTAGTATTGCTGAAGAGTAAAAAATAACGGCTGGGTATTGGCGTTTTGCTAGGCAGTATTTAAGGATAACAATACTGGATAGGGTGCCAATGGCGCCCATAGTAATGATATGAATAGGACCTTGTTGGAAACCATTAAAAGTTAAAGCGTAAGCTAAGAATACAACGCCTGCCAGCAGCCAACTATAACCCATAATAAGTGCCATTAAATCACTGCGGTGAGTACAGCGCCAGAACTGCCATCTAATCATACGAATAACTAATAACAGCGCCATAAGTAATAATAATATAGCAGCTAAAGGCTGGGTTTTAGGGTGAAATACAAATACTGAAGCAAGCGGCGGTAAAATAAGTAGCCCAGCTTCAATCCGTGGCTGGACCCGAGCCTTTAGTTCATAATCTTGTAATTGCATGGCACCAGCTAGGGCCGGCGCTAACATGCGCCCAGCAATAAAAGTCATCAGCATAATCAATAAAATAAGTAAACTTTGAATAATAGCCTGAGTATCTTTAGCTAAATTAAATTGCATGGCTAAAAACCAGCCTAAGGGGAAGAAGAAAATAGCGACCAGTAACGGGGCAATCATACGATTCCGCCATTTTTTAGCTACTAAAAATCGTGGTGCGATATGCCACGCTACCCATAAGGCAAAGCCGATATTGATCGCCGCTGCAAGTAGCGAGCCGGGCATAGCTACATAACTAATTCGCGCTGCCAACCACAATAGCAGCATCAGAACCAAACGTCCCGCCGCTAATTTACCTAAGGTATAGCCGCTAATCAGTGCCAATACAAAACCGAATAATAATTCGCGGGCATGGCCGATACCGGTTAGTGCGACAGCCCATGGTGTGAGCCCCATACGGGCGGTTTGTGATAGTATTGATAAGATAATAGCAGCCAGGCAAGCGGCTGGAAAGAATATGTCCTGGGCTTTAATTTGCTTATTTTTAGTCACTTGATTGGTCACAGACGAAGTTACAAGAAGATTAATTTTTACGTATAATAGCGAACCTTATGAGCGATTACCATCTTGATGTCAGTTCGGGCAGTAATCGGTTTTAAATACTGGTCTTGAGTGACTAATAACTTCTTACTGATGATGACTTATGAAGCGTTTAAAACCTCGTAAATGGATGTACTGGCTATTGGCTTTAGTGGCCTTGGCAGTGGGCTTAATTGGTGTTGTTGTACCCCTATTACCTACCACACCATTTTTGATTGTGGCGTTATGGGCTGCCAGTAGATGTTCACCCAAATTAGAATCTTGGTTAATCAATCACCCTAAACTAGGCCCAGTTCTCAAAGGCTGGCAAGATCACCGTGCGATTCCGCTAACAGCGAAATGGCTGGCATGTTTAATGATGCTCAGCAGTTTAACTTATATATGGTATCGGGGGACGGCCATTACAGTTGTCGTTGTGGCAGCAGTAACTATAGGTGTTTTGATGGCTTACATTTTAAGTAAGCCATCACGTTAAGGTATTGGATTATAATTTATTTGGGTTCTAAACGAATGGCACCGTCAAGACGAATAACCGAGCCGTTTAAATAAGTGTTTTCAATGATATGAGCAGCCGTTTGGGCAAACTCAGCCGGCTGGCCCAAGCGTTTAGGAAACGGCACTGATGCCCCTAATGCGGCTTTAATTTCATCAGGCATACTAGCTACCATTGGTGTTAAAAATACTCCTGGGGCAATGGTCATAACACGAATACCGAATCGGGTAAATTCACGCGCCATGGGCAAGGTCATTGCAACAATGCCACCTTTAGATGCAGCATAAGCGGCCTGACCGATTTGACCTTCATATGCAGCTATTGAGGCCGTGTTAATAATGACGCCACGTTGTTTATCCTCATCGGCGGTATTTTTTTGCATGAGATTGGCAGCTGCTTTCGCAACATTAAAACTACCCACTAAGTTTATTTGAATGGCTTTGTTAAAGTAGTCCAAGTCCATAGGTGCTTCACGCCCCAATACCCGACCAGCAGCCAAAACACCTGCACAGTTAATCACCACGTTTAAACCATTCATATTGGTGTTGGCTTGTAGCATAGCATTTTCAATAGATTTCTCGTTACTGACATCTGCCGCAATAAAAAAAGCACGGTCTTTACTCAATTGAGCTTGCTGGGCTCGTCCTACTTCCTCATTAATATCGATTAAAGTGACCTGGCCGCCGCTATTGATAATGTGTTGGGCACAGGCTAAACCTAAGCCGGAAGCGCCGCCGGTAATTACTGCATTTACTTGATTTAATTTCATAATGTCTTTTATAGGTAGTTAATGTGAATAATTTAAGAGTTAAATGTAAGTGGACGTATTAAGTAACACAAACAATCAAGGCGAATAGCTGCAATGCTTAAGGTAATCATTGCCGGCATCACAGGTGTTTGTAATATAACTTGTTGTGACTCAATGCGAAAATATTTTTCTGTAATGTCATGGCCTGCCTGGTCAGTAACCTGTAATGGCATTGGAACTTGATCATTTGCTAAGGTTCCAAAGACGGTACCAGCTTCTAATAAATGAAAGTTATGATAATCCAAATCAGCCGGAATCTCAAAATCAACTGGTTCTGATATGTCGCCTTCGACTCCCAAACTGATATCTTTGTGAGCTTTAACCACAGCAAAAATATTCATCACTTGTTGTCTTTCGGCGATACCGGGTAATTGCTTTAAATTCGATAGTCGAGTCAAATTTTGTAAAAAAGTAATAGTTTGATGAATACCATCGGCAGTACCACTCATGCCGCATTCGATGGTAATGGCCGGACAAAACTGTGCAAAAGCACCGGATTGAATACCATCTGGGCTGGTGAAATGAATAATGGTTTCAGAAAACAAAGAAGCCAGATTAATGTGCTCCTTGTTTATGGCGCTAATACCTGAATAATGTGGATTCCTACCAGTGTTGTTATGAATATCAACGCTGGCAAAAGGTTTTTTACTTTTGATAAAAGCAGTGATTTCAGCTATTTTAAGGGCAATTGGGTGACGATTGGTACGTAATCCCGGCCAACAGCGGTTAAAATCAATGCCACTTTCCAACTGTCGAACGTTGAGCCTTGCGGCTGATATATTGCCAAATAATAGATATATAGATCGTGGTAGGTTGCTTAGGTTTTGCTTTAAATACTGTCTAAGAGCTTGCCAACCAGTGATTTCATTACCATGCTGTAAAATAGAAATAAATAACGGACGTACTATTTTTCCGGGGATATGCACCAGTGTCAGATCTGTTACATATCGATGTAATTGATGGGCCTCAGCATCTAAAATGCCGGCAGGTAATTGTGATATTAAATTGTCCATTAATCGCAGCTTGACTCAAAGGCAAAAGCGATAAGTTACAGCCTCTTTGAAAAAATTGGAACCCCCGTCTTGATTTTTTTTCCGTTAGGACACAAAATCAAAGCCCATTTAGTATTAAATAAGCCGAGTAGAAATGATTGAATGTTTAAATTTAAGTAAACACTTTGGTTCATTAAAGGCCGTTGATGATCTCTCATTTACTGCACGCCAAGGCCAGGTACTGGGCTTCTTGGGCCCTAATGGTGCTGGTAAGTCCACTACCATGAAGATGATTACCGGATTTTTAGCACCCACCGCCGGTATTGTTAAAGTGTGTGGTATTAATTTAGCAACGGACCCAGTTGCAGTCAAAAATAAAATTGGTTATCTGCCTGAAGGTGCGCCAAGTTATCATGAAATGCAGGTGGGGCCATTTTTACATTTTATTGCAAAAATGCGAAATATTGAAGCGGCTCAACAACAAAGTGCAGTGGATTCGGTGGTGGTAAGGCTTAATTTAAACCACGTTTATTATCAGAAAATTGATACCTTATCGAAAGGTTTTAAACGCCGGGTAGGATTAGCTCAAGCCATTATTCATGATCCTGAAGTGTTGATTATGGACGAGCCCACTGATGGTTTGGATCCTAACCAAAAACATCAGGTGCGGGAACTCATTACCACCATGTCGAAGAATAAAACCATTATTTTGTCTACACATATACTCGAAGAGGTGCATGCCGTATGTGACCGGGCCATCATTATTGCCAATGGTCAAATCGTTGCTGATAATACCCCGACTGAAATGGAAAGTATGTCCCGTTACCACCATGCGGTTAGTTTTGTGGCTGATTTAGATACGATATTACTTAATAATATCAAGAAGTTAGATTGTGTTCGGGATGTTACTTATAATGCTCGCTTAAAAGAAACTACAGTATTTCCTAATCAAGGGTTATTTATTTTCGATGAAGTGAGTCATTTTTTAAGACAACAAGGCATCCAGGTCAGCAGTCTGAAGATGGAGGCGGGACGCTTGGATGAAGTATTTCGCAACATTACCCAAGCGGGTAGCAGCCATGAGATTAGCCGATGAAACATACAAGTGCGATTGTTAAACGTGAGCTATATAGTTATTTCGCGACCCCCATTGCCTATGTGTTTATTGTCATATTTCTGGTGATGAGCGGTATTTTTGCTTTTTACTTTGGTGGTTTATTTGAGCGGGGTCAAGCGGATCTATTGCCCTTCTTCAATTACCATCCGTGGCTTTATTTGTTTCTGGTGCCGGCAGTGGCGATGCGGCTATGGTCGGAAGAAAGAAACAGTGGCAATATCGAGTTATTAATGACCTTACCGGTAAAAAAAATGGCCTGGGTAGTTGGTAAGTTTTTAGCTGCCTGGTTTTTTATTGGCCTGGCTTTGTTATTGACATTCCCTATGGTTATTTCCATTAACTATTTAGGAAATCCTGATAATGGATTGATTATAGCCAGCTATTTAGGATCGTTCTTGTTGGCCGGTGGCTTTTTGGCTATTGGTAGTTGCTTATCGGCAGCCACTAAAAATCAAGTAATTGCATTTATTTTAACTGTGGTGATTTGTTTTGTATTTTTGCTGTCTGGGTTTCCAATGGTGTTAAACTTTTTTAAATTATTTCTACCGCAATTTATGATTGATGTGATTGCCTCTACCAGTTTTTTAAGCCATTACTCATCTATTACTAAAGGTGTTTTAGATTTGGGTGATGTCAGTTATTTTGCTTTAACCATTGTGGTTTGGTTGTATGCGACAGCATTAATTGTTGATATGAAGAAAGGAGATTGAATATGAAGCAATCGAGCCAACGATTTAAACTGCTATTATTAGTCGCTTTATTTTTACTGTCTTCAATCATTATTAGCCAAAGTGGTTTATTTTCAAGGTTACGTATTGATTTGACTGAGAATAATTTATTTACTTTAAGCCAAGGAACCAAAAACATTATTCAGAATATTGATGAGCAAATTCATTTACGCTTATTTTTTTCTGAGCATGCAACTCATGATCTGCCATTGCTTAAAACCTATCATCAACGGGTTAAAGGTTTTTTAGAGGAGTTAGCAAGGTATGGTGGGCATAAATTGAAAATCAGTTATATCGATCCTATTTCTTTTTCCGAAGAGGAGGATCGTGCTTCTCAATATGGTTTACAAGCGTTACCGGTAGGTGAGGGTGGTGAAAATATTTTTTTTGGTATTGCTGGCACCAATACTTTAGATAATGTTGAAATTCTTGCGTTTTTACAGCCTGAACGTGAATCCTATTTAGAGTATGACTTAGCTGAACTTATTTTTAATTTAAACCATCCGGATAAACCGATTGTTGGAGTTTTGAGTTCGCTTCCTATGATTATTACACCGACTCAAATGGCCAATGAAGGGGCGAAACGGGGCCAGATTATTTTTTCACAACTTCAAGAAATGTATCAACTCGAGCAAGTAGCCAACTCAGCACCTCAATTAGAGGCATTAGATTTATTGATTATTATTCATCCACAACAACTGAGTGAGGATACTTTATTTGCCATTGACCAGTTTGTTATGAATGGTGGTCGTTTATTGCTTTTTGTGGACCCCCTTAACCAGTCTCAAGAAGTGGCGGCGGATCCGGATAATCCTATGGCACAAGTTCAAGCAGATCGTTCATCGGATTTGGCGGTACTATTCAAAGCTTGGGGAATTCAATATGATTCGAATAAGGTGGTGTTGGATAACCACGCTGCTTTATCAATACAATCAGCACAAGGAGAAACCTTACGTCACTTGGGTGTTAGTGCTTGGAATCATGATAACTTAAGCGATGACATTGTTAATCTTGATTTATCCCAAATTAATACTGCCTTCGTTGGATATTTTGTTGCTGAAAGTGCAAAATTAATACCATTAATTACCACCAATAAGGACTCAATGGTCTCTTCGGTTGATCCACTTAATATGCTTTTTAACCCAACCAATTTGTTTCAGAATTACCAAGCCGACAATAATACCTATGTGATTGCTGCACGTTTAGATTCGGCTATTAGTACTGCTTTCCCTAATAGGACAACTGAGCAATCTGATAAAGCAGTAATTAAGGAGCAAGCCAATCCTCGTATTGTGGTGGTGGCGGATGTAGATATGCTTTATGATCGTTTATGGGTGCAAGCACAAAATTTCTTTGGCCGTAATGTGTATTCACCATTTGCTGATAATGGTAATTTTATTAATAATGTCATGGATCATTTGACCGGTAGTGAAAATTTAATCCAAGTACGTGCACGAGGTATTTCCAATCGACCTTTTGATAAAGTGTTGGCTATTCAAAGAGCCAGTGAAAAGAGATATCGGGAAACAGAAAATCAGCTCCGGCAGCAGCTGCGTGAAACAGAAATTAAATTGAATGAATTGCAACAAGCTAAAGGTCAAGATAATCAAATGATTATTAGCATTGAACAGCAACAGGAAATTGAAAAGTTTAAGCAGCGTAAATTAGCGGTGCGTAAAAATTTGCGTGAAGTTAAACGTAATTTAAATAAAGATATTGAAGCATTAGGTAATCGTATAAAGCTTATAAATATTATTTTAATTCCAGTTTTAATTACCTTCGTGGTAGTTATCATGTCATGGTTTCGGGTTCGGCGCAAAGAGCAAGGTTATGACAAGAACATATAAAATACTTATTGGTCTGTTAGTTTTATCAGTTGGTTTGGTTTATTACCTCTATCAGGGCGATTCAGGTAATCATGAAAGGCAACCGTTATTACCTGAACTGAACGCCGATAATATGGTTATTGCTGACATTGATCGGTTATTAATAACGAACCAAACTGAATCTTTAGATATTCAGAAAACAGCACAAGGCTGGCTACTTAATGATGATTTTTATGCGCGAATGGAAACCTTGTTTGAGTGGGTTCAGGCTTTAAAAAATGCCCAATTGGTCGAAATAAAAACAGCAGATCCCAATAATTTCCCCCAGTTACATCTCAGTGACGATGATTTACGGGTACGTCTTTATCAAGGCGATAAGTTACTGGCGGATATTATCTTGGGTAAAGCAGCTACGGTTATGAACAGCCGTTTTGTACGACATTTTAATCAAACCCAAAGTTGGATGGTTAGCAACCTTAATGATTTAGGTA
>CAJDWB010000091.1_pt1 | contig 21997 bp, 24 predicted proteins | sample 7391501 | NCBI WGS metagenome assembly CAJDWB01 (sample SAMEA7055733, study PRJEB34461) | soil metagenome | biome: terrestrial ecosystem; feature: Peninsula; material: soil | place: Antarctica | collected 2016 | reverse complement strand
ATTTCTTATCTCACCATCGAGAATCATGGTGCCATTCCTGAATATTTACGAAAACCGATTGGTAACCGTATTTATGGCTGTGATGATTGCCAAATGGTATGTCCGTGGAATAAATTCACGAAAAACACCCAAGAAGTGGATTTCTCGCCGCGACACAACTTAGATGATATTGAATTACTAACTCTTTTTAATTGGTCAGAAAGTGAATTCTTGAAAAATACTGAAGGCTCGCCGATTCGGCGGATTGGTTATGAATCATGGCAACGCAATCTGGCAGTGGCTTTGGGCAATGCCAATACAGAGCCGGCCATTGTAGAGGCTTTAAAAAAACGCTTACCTACCGCTTCTGAAATGGTACAAGAGCACATTATTTGGGCTTTAGAACAGCACCGATCGCAAAACTTACTTAATTAATTCCTGCAAACCGGGGTAATCAATCGGCCCCATGTGTTTCTTATGACGCATACCTTCCGGATTATAAATAACGGTCGTCGGTAAACCCATGCCACCTTCAGAAGCAAAACCCGGTGGATCATAAATATCTAAAGTTAATAAAGGATAATTAACATTAAAATCTGCAGCAAAGTTTTTCAATCGTTCAACCGTGGAATCCTCAAAAGCAATACCCAAAATCTGTACATTGTCATGTTCATCCTGAAAACGAACCAATTCGGGAATTTCATCACGACAAGGCGCACACCAGGTCGCCCAATAATTTAAGACCAGCCACTGACCTCGATAGTCTGATGCCTGAACCGGCTCACCATCTAAATTGGTTAAGGTAAATTCTAAAGGTGCGGCTACTCCGTCATTAGCGACTTCAACCACATTAAAGCGTTCGCTATCAGCTGACGTTTGACTATCGGCTGCCTCCTTATCTTCCGCGGATCCACAGGCTGTCAATAAAGAAGTAAACATCAAAAGTAGGATTAATTTTTTCATTTTTCTAATTGATTTAAGATTGATTCTAACGAGTGCGACAGCAGATTATCCTTGGGTTTCCAGAATTCATCAAGCAATGATTGGTATTCAACAAAATACTGGTCGGCTTGTAATGGGACTTTAAAACTCCCTGCATGGTAAAATTCACGCCATGACAAACACGTTAAATCCCTTTGCAATAGATAAGCGCCGTCATTATCAAGGCTAATAATATGTTGCTCAAGTAGCCAGCTTAGCTGTGCTGCCAGTTCGTTATCAGGCACAAAGGACAGTTCTTTATATAGATCCTCATAACTTAAGGTATTGCCCTTGTGACTGGCTTTACGTAGCTGTTGCAAAATCGCTAACAGTACCAAGAAGCGTTGATTAATACGGTAATCCCGAGTTCGAACCCGCCAGCGAGAACTAGAGAGTGTGGCAGTCACCGTACCACCTAACAAAACAATATTCCAGGAAAGAAATAGCCAAATTAAGAATAAGGGTATGGTCGCTAAAGCACCATAAACCTTCTCATAGCTGGGTATTTTAGATACATAAAAAGTAAAACCAATTTTCGCCAACTCAAAAAGAATGGCGGCGAATAAAGCGCCGGCCAAGGCATGACGCCATTTAACCTTAATATTAGGTACCACTAGATAAATCAGAAAGAAACCCACCGCTGAACTCAGCAAGGGCAACATTTTAAGTAAAAAGGTCTTAACACCGGCAAAAGCTGAATACTGTAAAACCATTGAGGATATAGCAATACCACCACCTACTAATAACGGACCCATGGTCAGCACCGCCCAATACATTATTATTTTTGTACTAAAACGGCCTGAGGGTTTAGTCGCAAAAATACGATTGAGGGCTTTTTCCATGGTTTGCATCATTAGTAACGAAGTTACAAAGACGGCTATGAACATAGGCACGGTCAAACCCCTGACCTTATCAACAAATCCGATGATATAGGTCTGAATCACTTCACCACTAGTGGGCACAAAATTCTGGAAAATAAAATTTTGTAATATCTCAGAAGCATCTTCAAACAGCGGCATAGCGGAAAATACTGTCACCAGCACAGCCATCAGTGGCACCAAAGCCAGCAGTGAAGTATAAGCCAAAGAACTGGCCGCTAAAGAAGTCTCATTCTGCACATAACGACAGTACAGTTCGTAAGTAAAGTATTTTGAGTTAACGTAAAATCGCTGATAGTCGATCATAGTTTAATGTCTATTTTTTAACATAATCTTACCACGGCAAAAGGAACAAAACACGGTCATTACTGAGTCTGTATTAATAAGCAATACTCGCTCATTATCGCCATCTAGGTTCAAACACCACATTAGTTCAGGAAACTAAACTTCTTAACTGCGCGCCCGGATTCGCTTCACGCATTAACGATTCACCGATTAAAAAACAATGTATGCCAGCGGCTTTAAGCCGTTTAATATCCGCCACCGTATGAATACCACTTTCACTGACCAATAATCTCGATTCATCGACCGATTCAACCAAGCTTTCACTGGTGCCCAAATCGGTATCAAAGGTTTTTAAATTACGATTATTAATCCCAATTAACTGTGCAGGCGTTTTTAATGCACGTTCTAACTCTTCAGCATCATGCACTTCCATTAACACATCCATACCCAAATCCCGTGACAGTAAAGTCATTTCCATCAACTGAGCATCATCAAGGCAAGCCACAATCAGCAGTACACAATCCGCACCCAAAGCCCGCGACTGGTATATTTGCCACGGATCAATCATAAAGTCTTTTCGCAAAACCGGTAAGTTAGTTGCTCTTTTTGCCATCAGCAAATAATCCGCATGGCCTTGAAAATATGGAACATCAGTTAATACCGACAAACAAGCGGCACCGCCTTGTTGGTAACTTTTGGCAATCGCAATGGGGTTAAAATCTTCTCGAATAAGGCCTTTTGAAGGTGAAGCTTTTTTAATTTCTGCAATCACTGCAGTACCGGTTTCTTTAATGGTTGATTGCAAAGTAGATATAAATCGCCGAATTTGAGGGAAGTTCGTATCCTCATCGTTGACCTTAATTTGTTTTTCCAAATCAGCAATACTCAAATCCTGTTTTAAAGCAGTCACTTCTTTGGACTTGCTGGTCATAATTTCAGAAAGCATATCAGTCATGATCCTTACCCATAGTTTGTGTGAGTTTTATTAAATTTTCCCAGACAATCCAGCCCGCGCCGGAATTAAGCACTTCGCGGGCTTTAATCACGCCTTGTGCCATATCCTGAACCTGGCCCGCTACATAAATCGCCGCACCGGCATTTAGTGCCAGAATATCGGCAGCAGGTCCCGGTTGACCTTGTAACGCACCACGAATCAATTGCAGGCTTTGATTGGCATTATGAACAACTAAAGAATCCATCTGTTGTTTATCAATACCAAATTCTTCCGGACTAATAAGATATTGGCTTATCCGGCCGTTTTTTAACTCGGTAATATGGGTGTCTGCCGATAAAGAAATCTCATCCATGCCATCAACAGAATGAACAAACATGACATGTTCAGAACCCAGATTATGCATCACTTCAGCCGCAAGTAGCATCCAGTCTTTGGAAAAAATCCCTATAACTTGGCGTTTAGTACCGGCGGGATTTGTTAGTGGCCCCAGTAAATTAAAGAGTGTTCGTACACCCAGTTCCTTGCGCGGTAACACCGCATGACGAGTAGCGCCATGATGTGCAGGCGCAAATAAAAAGCCAATATTTAAGGTATCAATACAGGTCGCTACTTGTTCTGGTGATAAATCCAAGTGCATGCCGGCGGCTTCAAGTACATCCGCCGAGCCGGTGGTTGAAGATACGGATCGGTTACCGTGTTTAGCCACTGGACAACCGGCAGCAGCAGCAATAAAAGCCGTGCCGGTAGAAACATTAAATACGCCTTTACCATCACCACCGGTGCCACAGGTATCAATAATATCGGTGCAATCGGTATTCACTCGGGTGGCTCTCTGACGCATGACTTTCGCCGCCTCGGTAATTTGTGCCGCCGTTTCACCGCGTATTTTCATGGCCATCAGCCAGCCACCAATTTGTGCCGGAGTGGCTTCACCATCCATGATTTGGTTCATGACTTCGGTTACTAAGCCCTCAGGTAACAACAGGTCTTCACCCAAAAAATCCAAGGCGTTTTGTATCGCGGTTTTTGTCATATTAATTTTGTTTTAAAAAGTTTGTTCTAAAAAATTCGTTAATAACTGGTGACCGTGCTCAGTCAAAATACTTTCTGGGTGAAATTGGACGCCGCTTATAGCATATTCACGGTGGCGAAAACCCATAATTTCTTCAATCTGGCCATTTTCATCTTCAGTCCATGCGGTCACTTCTAAGCAATCGGGCAAGCTATCTTGTGCAACCACCAAGGAATGATAGCGGGTCGCTTGAAATGGATTATTTAGACCTTTAAACACATCCTTATTGTTATGATGTACCGCTGACACCTTTCCGTGCATAATGGTTTTAGCTCGTACCACTTCACCACCAAAAACCTGACCAATGCTCTGGTGACCTAAACAAACCCCTAACAGCGGAATCTGTCCTTGGCAGGCACGAATCATATCCATTGAAATACCCGCCTGATCAGGATCACATGGACCCGGCGAAATCACCACTTGATCCGGCTGTAAAGCCATTGCATCAGCGATCGTTATTTCATCATTGCGATAAACCACTACCTCACAACCCAGCTCACCGAAATACTGAACCAGATTATAGGTAAAGGAATCATAGTTATCGATCATTAACAGCATCGCTTAATCCGACGAAAAAACAAGCATTGTACCGAAAAAGCTAGAGTGGTAAAAACAATATAGAAAATTAACATTATTTAAAGGGTATTTATGAGTCTATCTGGCCGCAATATATTAAAAACCATTAGCTGCTTGCGCCACCGCATTAATCACAGCACGGGCTTTATTCATGATTTCCTGCCATTCGTTTTCCGCAATACTATCAGCAACAATGCCCGCGCCGGCTTGGATATGTAGCTGTTGATCTTTAATAACAGCAGTACGAATAGCAATGGCCATATCCATATCATCATGCCAGCCCCAATAGCCAACGGCACCAGCATAGACATTGCGTTTAACTTTTTCCAGCTCGGCAATTATTTCCATGGCACGAACTTTAGCGGCACCGGATAAGGTGCCGGCTGGGAATACGGCTTTAATGACATCGGCATTGCTCAAACCTTGCTTTAACTGAGCGCGCACTTCAGAAACAATGTGCATCACATGGGAGTAACGCTCAATCACCATTTTATCTTTTAATTCTACAGTGCCAATTTCAGCGATCCGACCCAAGTCATTACGGCCTAAGTCAATCAGCATTAAATGCTCAGCCAGTTCCTTTGGATCATTTAACAACTCCTGTTCATAAGCCCGATCTTCGGCTTCATCTTTACCCCGGGGACGGGTGCCGGCAATCGGCCGTAAAGTGACTTCATTATCAATTCGCCTGACCAATACTTCCGGCGATGAGCCAACCACTTGATAATCACCAAAATCCATAAAGTACATATAAGGACTTGGGTTGGAGGCACGTAAGGCTCGGTAAACATCTAAAGGCCGAGCATTGAATTCAGTAGTGATACGCTGCGATAAAACCACTTGCATAATATCACCGGCCTCGATGTAATCTTTACAGGTTTTCACTGCTTCACTAAATTCGTCTTTACTAAAACCGGTCTTAAAATCAGTGGTATTAATACTGTCGGGATTAATCATTTCGGCGTAACCGGTGCTACCTGAACGCAAGCGATGCACCAATTCATCTAAACGTTTTTTTCCGCGTACATAAGCATGTTCTTCATTCGGATTAACATGCTCAATAAGCCATACTTTACCGGCCAAATTATCAAATACCGCCACTGATTCCGCTAACATCATATGGACATCAGGAATGTGTAAGGTATCAGGTGGTGCTAAACCGGCTAATTTTGGCTCAATATGTTCAATGGTTTCATAACCCATATAACCGACCAAACCACCGGAAAACCCCGGCAATTCCGCCCAACGGGCACCACCTTCCACCGATTCCAGTAAAAACGTATGGGCACCATTAGCCAATTTCAGCCAAGCACTTAAGGGGGTATCTAAATCCGCTGAGACACAGCGATAAAGAGGAATTCGGTTGTAACCTTCTGCTGCTAAGCGATCAAATTCTTGGGCTGAAATCATGGTGTTATTGCTTTTTAAAGCCTTAGTTTACAAGTAAAAGAATATGGGTCAATGGCTCGCGTTAATAATTTAACTATTTTGTTAACTCATAATTATATTCGCCACCTTTATCCAATGCCCTTAGATAAGCCGGACGAGCTTGAAAACGCCTGACCCAATTCGCAGTATGCGGATAATTTTTTAACAACTTAGTATCACGTGATAAAGCCGCGGATAATGGAAATGACATTTGGATATCAGCGGCACTAATGTTATCGCCTAAGAACCATTGTTTATCAGCCAGATGGTGCTCAATATAATCAAAATGTATCTTGATATTAGGCCGGACAAATGAGTTCATTACTTTATCAGAAATACCCTTGGCTACTGGTCTGATAAAAAATGGCATAGGTGCGGTTTTGATTTTTTCAAACACCAACTGTAACAGCAACGGTGGCATTACACTTCCTTCGGCATAATGTAGCCAAAACTGACAATCTGTATATGCCGCACTGTTACTTCGTGGCAACCAATCTTTACCATATTTACGACAGAGATAATCAATAATTGCAGCAGATTCTGCGATGACGCGACTTTTGTCTTCGACCACTGGCGACTTACCCAAAGGATGTACTTCTTTTAATTCCGGCGGGGCTAATTGGGTTTTTTTATCGCGCTGATAAAACTTAATCTCATAATCCAATTGCAGTTCTTCCAATAACCACAGAATACGCTGCGACCGTGAGTTATTTAAGTGGTGTAAAACAATCATGACAATGTCCAGAAAATAAAATATTTTAGCACAAGGCACGGCACGCCTTGCTGGAACTAGACTTTAGCTAAAGTAGCGGCGTCTTTTTGCCAGCGTTCAATCAGTAATCCAACATGTTGGTTGTTGTTTTTCAACATATCAGCGGCCAGCTCTTTGGCTTGATCAAATAAATCTTTATCAGTTTCCAGATTAGCAAAACGGAACTGCATGGCTCCTTTTTGGCGGGTACCAAGAATTTCACCGGGCCCACGAAGTTTCAAATCCGTTTGCGCAATTTCAAAACCATCATTGCTGTCACGCATGGTGGTTAATCGGGTGTGAGCATTTTGACTTAATGGTGCTTGGTACATCAGGACACAATGGGATTGACGTTCGCCACGCCCGACTCGGCCGCGCAGCTGATGCAGTTGCGATAAACCCAAGCGTTCGGCATTTTCAATCACCATTAAACTAGCATTCGGGACATCCACGCCCACTTCGATAACCGTGGTAGCGACCAACAGTTGTAACTCACCCCTTTTAAAAGCCTGCATAACCTGCTGCTTTTCATCATTAGCTAATCGACCGTGGATTAAGCCAATGGTCAATTCGGGAAACCAGTCGCCTAATTCCACGTAAGTATCGGTTGCGGCTTTGGCACGTAAATGTTCAGATTCCTCAACCAAAGTACAAACCCAATAGGCCTGCTCTCCACGACTGCATGCAGCCATAATCCGCTCGGCTAACTGCGGCATTTTACGATTATCTAACAGCACTGTATTGACTTCTTTACGATTGGGCGGTAGTTCGTCAATCACCGAAACATCGAGGTTGGCATAAGCCACTTGCGCCAAGGTTCGCGGTATCGGTGTAGCCGTCATAATTAGGTTATGCGGTAACGTTTGATTCTGACGGCCTTTATTTTTTAACTGTAAACGTTGGTGAACACCAAAGCGATGTTGTTCATCAATAATAACCAAAGCCAAATCGCGATACACCACCTCTTTCTGAAAAAGTGCGTGAGTACCAATAATGACCTCTGCATCACCGGCAATCAATTCAAGTTGCTGCCTTCTCTCATCAGCCTTTAAACGACCAGTTAGAAAGGCCAGCTTTCTACCTGAAAACAATTCACTTAAAGTAAGGAAGTGTTGTTCCGCTAAAATCGAGGTCGGGGCCATCAGGACGGCTTGTTTACCGGCTTCGATGGCAGTGTTAATAGCAGCAGCGGCTACCACGGTTTTGCCACTACCCACATCACCTTGTACTAAGCGTTGCATAGGCACTGGCTTAGCCAGGTCATTTTCGATTTCTTTAATAACGCGAGTCTGAGCGGCGGTTAGGGTAAAAGGCAATTGTTTTAAAAATTGTTGCCAGCTTTCAGCTGTGGTATGTAAGGAAGGTGCTTTTTGTAATTGTAGTCGTTGGCGCAATTGATAAAGTGCCAGAAAATGACTAACCATTTCTTCAATTTTCAACCGGTTTTGTGTTGGATGGATTTGATTAAGAAGCTGTGCCACATCGGCATCCGGTGGTGGTGCGTGGACATAAATCAATGCTGTTTTTAAATCTGGTAAGTGCTGGCTCGCTAACCAATCCGGCGGCAATAATTCCTGTAAAACTAGATGACCTTGTCGTAGTAGATCAACGGCTTGAGCCACGGCTTTTTGTAATCTGGCTTGTTGCATGCCCTCTGTTTTAGGGTATATCGGTGTCAGGCTATCAGCTAAACACGGTATCGCGTCGTCTAACCAGAATTCCGGATGTATCATATCCAAGCCATGTAAGCTGTTATTTACTTCACCATAGGCACGCAAGGTTTTACCCGGTTGCATTTTAATTTTTTGCGAATAATAAAAATTAAAGAACTTGAGCTGAATAAAGCCCGAATCATCACTGACCTCACAAACCAGAATAGGTTTTTTGCCTTGCATAACAAAGCTTTTGGTGATTTCGCCTTGGATTAAAGCAGACTGAAAAGGCTTTACCTCACCCATAGGCGACAGACGGGTTTTGTCTTCATATCGCAACGGCAAATGAAACAGTAAATCCAGTACTGTGTTTAGACCCATTTGGCCCAGCTTATCAACAGTAGCCGGGCCGATACCTTTTAAGTCAGTTAACTGCACGCGGCAGGTTTAAGGCATTGCAATGACCGCATCAATTTCAATTAATGAGTCTTTAGGTAATCGTGCGACTTGCACCGCTGCACGCGCAGGGTAAGGCTCGTTAAAATATTCACCCATAATTTCATTAAGTATTGCAAACTGTGCTAAATCCTGTACATAAACAGTTAGCTTAATGGCTGACTGGAGCTCAGTGCCAGCAGCTGCAGCAACGGCTTGAAGATTTTTAAATACCTGGTGTGTTTGGGCACCAAAATCATTACCCAGCATCTCGCCGGTGGCTGGATTGATGGGAATTTGCCCTGACGTATATAAAGTATCACCGTAAACAATGGCTTGAGAATAGGTGCCAATGGCGGCTGGTGCTTGGGAAGTACTAATGGCTTTTTTCATGATAAACCCGCTTAATATTTAAAACTTCAGTGTGTCTTTGTAGGCGATTCATTAACTGGGTTGCGTGGCCTTTGTTTTCGACCTCAACCACAAAATTTAATTGTGAAAAACCACCCTCTTTATCAACTTGATCTATGGTAACTATATTAACATCTTCAGCCGCGATTAACGATGCCAAGTTGGCCAAAACACCGGTGCGATTGATAACATCTACTTCTATTTTTGTTTTAAACATACCGGTAGGATCTACATTCCACTGGCATTTTACCGATCGTTCAGGATTATCTTTGAGGGTTTCCAGTAAATTTACGCAGCCACTGCGGTGAATCACAATTCCTTTTGCAGGACTTAAATAACCGGTGATAGCATCACTTGGTAATGGAAAACAACAATGTGGATAGTTAACAATTGAACCTTCAGTACCGTCAATAATTAACGCTTCTTTAGGCTGATAATCCTTATCTAGTTTACGCTTCTTCATCAGCGGCAGCAGTTCTCTGGCGACGATAGAAGGCAATAATTGACCGTAGGCAAATGCTTTTAAAACATCATCCATATTGGCCAACTGATAATGTTTAAGCACTTTATTGATGGTTCGTGCATCCAGAGCTTCAAAAGAATGACCAAATGTATCCAAAGCACGATCCAACATGCGGTGACCCAGTATCAAAGCATCTTCATCTTTAATCTCTTTGAGTTCTTTGCGAATAGCTGTGCGGGCTTTACTGGAGAATACAATACCCAACCAATCTGCATGTACCGTGACTCCTTTGGCTGTTTTAATCACCACAGAATCACCAGTTTCCAAAATCTTTGACAAGGTAACCGGTTCATCATTAACCACTGCACTTTCCGCATGCGAGCCCACCGAGGTATGAATCGCATAGGCGAAATCTAAAGCCGTTGCTTTACTTGGTAATTGCACAATATCGCCTTTCGGGGTAAACACATAAATTTCGTCTAAACCTAAATCTGACTTGAGACTTTCATAAAACTCGAGGGAGCTACCTGAGTCTTTTTGTAAATTTAATAAAGAACCAAGCCAACTACGCACCTTATTTAATGATGCGGTCGATTGTGAGGAATGTTGCTTATAAATCCAATGGGCAGCAATGCCAGCTTCACTCATTTGGTCCATATTTACAGTACGGATTTGAATTTCTAATTTTAAACCGTAAGGCCCAGTAACAATACTGTGTAATGACTGATAACCATTCTGCTTTGGTACGGCAATATAGTCTTTAAAACCATTTTCACTGGGTGGGTATAAATTGTGAATAATACCTAGGGCTAAATAACACTGAAATAACTCTTGTACCACAATGCGTACCCCGAATAAATCATGTACTTCATCTATGGTCAGTTTTTTAGCTTTGGTTTTTTTATAAATACTGTATGGGGCTTTTTGTCGGCCGCTGACTTCGGCAACCATTGAAGCGTCTAATAAACCTTTTTCTATGTTTTTACATATTTTCTCAATGGCTTTCTTTCGATTACCGGCAATTTTTTTAGCCCCTTCAACGACCTGTTTATAACGATTGGGGTGCAGTGTTTTAAAGGCATAGTCCTCAAGTTCTTTTTGTAAATTCTTTAAACCAATACGTTCCGCAATGGGTGCATATACATCTATGGTTTCCTGTGAAATTCGCTTTTGGCCGGAACGGCTCATGGCTTCAATGGTACGCATATTATGCAAACGATCAGCCAACTTAATAATAATTACGCGAATGTCATCGGCCATGGCAAACAGCATTTTGACAAAGGTTTCAGCTTGTGCTTCTTTAAAATTACGAAACTTCAGCTTGTCTAACTTAGTTACAGCCTCGACTAGATTGGCCACATCTTTGTTAAATTCCCGCACCAAATCAGTATAACTGATATCCGTATCTTCGATGGTGTCATGCAAAACGCCTGCTACTAAAGTATCAATATCAACGTGCATTTCTGCCAGAATGGCAGCTACGATAATGGGATGGGTTATATAGGGTTCGCCCGATTTACGAATTTGTTTTTCGTGAGCATAGGCGCCAAAATGTACCGCCTTTCGCAAAGTGGCTTTTTCATCCTGGCTAAGATAAGTATTGGTATTTTCTTTGAGTACTTTAAAAGCAGCTTGAACGGCTTTATGACTCATGGTCTTGGAGGTAAACGATAAGTCACTCACCTCCAAATATTCCTTTAGTAGTGCTGCATCTACTCGCTGTCTTCATTATCTTGGGTCTCAGCGGCTGCATTCCAAGCTTCCAATTCTTTGGCTCGCTTGGCTTCCAGTTCTAAATCAGCCAATACCTCATTGTTGATGAGACCTTCAGCAATTTCTCGTAAAGCCAATACAGTGGGCTTATCATTTTCTTCTTCAACCATTCTCGCCGCCATGGTCACCAAATCAAAACGATTAGGAACTCTTTCTAAACAATCTTCTACCGTTACTCGTGCCATAATAGGTTTTCCAAATTTTGCGCAAGCGCGCATTTTAATCAATACTGGGGTGTTTTTCAAAGTATATTGTTGTTATAGGGCTTTTAAGCGAGATTTAAAGTTTAATTTATAAATCCTAACTAACGACCATGACGGTCTTGTTGGCGCTCAAAATTACGTTCTTCATCCGTAATAAGTAATTCATACTCGTTTACTTGGGCATCAATTTTTGCCGCTTCATAAAAATCCAGGTCTTTATTTTTGCGTAAATTCTTTAAGGTACGCACGGCTTGGTAGTTTTGTCCTAATAAATGCGATCTTTTCGCCATGGCTTGGCCAGCCGCTGTCGGCTTCATAGCATTATAGTAGGCAATCGACAATAAATCCTGGTAATGGGGGTTTTTCGGTTCTTTATAAGCCAACTTGCGCAAGTTAGTAATCGCTTTGTCCAAGTCTTTTAAGTCATTGGACTTTACCAGGATTTGTGATGTTTCCTCTAAAACTAAACTATTTTCCGGGTACTGTCGCAGTAACTCAGCTATAAATTCGCTACTATTTTTAGCACGCAGACGACTCAAATTGTAGGCTTTTAATACTTCGATTAAAACCAATGTTTCAGCATCCGTGTTAATAGACTCGAGCGTTTTTAAAGAAGCTTGAAAGTTGTTTTTACTGTATTGTTGTAAAGCACGGCCATAAAGATATGCAGCAGAGACTGTCTGTTCATCAGCAGGGTTTTTATAATAGTTATCCAAACCGTCAAACTCATCAGCAGTCATAACCCGTATTCGCTCCTTAACAAAATCATACATAGATGATTCGGAATAAGCTTTCACCACAAAGTTTTTACTGCGGTTTTTTGCCTCTGTAACGCGATTAACTGATAAAGGATGGGTACGTAAATATTCTGGCAACTCATAACGTGGGTCAACTCGGTTCTTCAGCATTAACTTGCCAAAGAAACCGGCCATACCTTCGGGGTTTAAATTAGCATCGTACAAGGTTTGTATGCCCACCCGATCGGCCTCATACTCATGGTAACGGGTAAAGTTAATGGCTAGCTGTTGTTGTAAACCACTCATACTTGCGATAATGGCAATCGGGGCATCACCGCTGCTGCTACCGGTACTGGCAGCTGCTGCAGCTAACATACCCAACATGATAGGTAGCGTTGCTTTTTGTTGTTTAGCAATCATTCGTGAAATATGTCGCTGCGTCACATGGGCAATTTCGTGAGCTAAGACGCCGGCAAGTTCACTTTCTGAATCAGTTTCTAAAAATAGCCCAGAATAGATAACAATTAAACCACCAGGGTAGGCTGAAGCGTTAACAACATTAGCAGGTACAACATAAAAATCAAATGTTTGTGAGGGCTTATTGGAATAAGCAGCCAAACGATAGCCCAAGTGATAAATATAAGAAGCCACTACCGGATCCGTCATAATCATCTGGTACTGGTACATTTGCTGTCTGATTTTTTCCCGATAGCGTGCCTCGTCATCTTCCGACATGACCGCATCTGAAGCGTTACCTAAATCAGGCAACTTTACCTGAGCATGAAGCACCGGTAGACACAGGCTAATTATTAACCATGTTATAAATATTTTTCGCATACACATATTGTATAATTCAGACCATTAATTTAAGCTTAAATTCAATGCAATATAAAGGTTTTTCACATAAACACCTGTTATTCATCGTTGTACCATGAAACAACTGTGTTTTTTAATCAATCCAACCCAACATTGGCGTTCTGCTATCGACCACACCCGTGCTTTATGTCACAGTGCTATTAATCAAGGACATCATGTGTCATCGGTTTTTTTCTATGGTCAAGCGGCTTATATTGCGGCTGATTTTGAACAACAGCTAAAGTGGTCAATACTTAATATTAACGAGCTTTTTATCTGTCGTACCATGCTAGACGATTACCGAATTGATAGTACAAAAATCGATAATAGCTTTAAAATAATTGGCATGGCTCCGTGGCTGCTGCTACTGGAAAAGTCTGATCGAATCATCGAGGTAATATAATGCGGGCTATTTTTCACATTTATCCTCAACAGTCCCAGCAATGCTTGCAGCAGACTTATTTATTATTGCTGGCATTATTAAATTTTGATCATAAAGTTTTTATTGTTTTTCACCAAAATAGTTTAACTGAAATTTCTAAAAACACTGAACAAGCCAAAAAATGGCAAGCACTAAATTTATATGGTGCTCAAGCATTTATTTATTATGATGGCGACAATGATAACATTGATGCGTATGGTCTACAGCAACTTATGCGACAGGCGGATTTTATTGCATGAATACCCTGCATCAATGCTATTGGCAAGTTGATAGCCAGAATACTGAGTATTGGCAACGACACTTTAGCTTAATGGACGATCATGATAGCCTTGTTATATATGGTCCCATCAGTGTTGACGATCAACATTATTTACACAAAACAATAATTCATAAGCGCGACCGACTTTATTGGCTGAATACGTCATCCGAAAGCAGTCAGTTATTAACCGAAATTAACCATGATCAGTGGCTGCGTTTACTTATCCAACACAATAACAGTTACACATGGAAATAGATAAATCAAAATTGGATGATTACGGCCATTTAAAGTATCGCAGCGATTGGTCAGAACAAATAGCTGAACAGTTAGCAGCGACCGATGCCGTGCAATTAACAAAAAGCCATTGGCAAGTCATTAAAGCCGTACAAACCATTTATGATGAAACCGGTGATACCCCGCCAATGAGAATATTAATTAAACTACTGCGCCAACGATTATCGGATAATATTGATTCACGCTTTCTTTATCGATTATTCCCTGATGGCCCGATTCGCTTAGCCAGTAAGTATGCCGGTTTACCCAAACCTAAACATTGTATGTAATTAGACCGGCTTACCCAAACCCAATCATTACATGTAAATATGAGAATTAAAATGACCAATGAAATTATTGTATATAGCAGCAGCATGTGCCCCTATTGTGTCGCCGCTAAAAATCTATTAAAAAGTAAACAGCTGGAGTTTACCGAAGTTCGTGTCGATAAAGACTCTGAACAACGCAGTCTGATGATGAAAAAAAGTGGCCGTACCTCAGTACCACAAATTTTTATTAATGGTACGCATGTAGGTGGTTTTGATGAGCTCAATGCTTTAGCTAGAGCCAATAAATTAGAAGGCTTATTAAAGTAATTTACTACTTTAGCATACCTAAACCAAATGGTTATCAGTCTCTGTGGCCAATAGGGTTCTTGGCCATGATTGGATAATTGCATTGACCAAGGTGGCCAGTGGTATGGCAAAAAACACACCCCAGAATCCCCAAATACCACCAAAAAATAGCACCGCGACAATAATAGCTACCGGATGTATGTTATTAACTTCAGAAAATAACCATGGCACCAAAACATTGCCGTCCAACATTTGAATAACACCATAGGAAAGCATGACGTAGGCAAAAGGAGCAGACCAACCAAACTGGACAAAGGCTACCAAAGCAATCGGGAACGTTACAGCCACGGCACCAATAAAAGGCACTAGTACTGAAAAACCTGTAAGTGTGGCTAGTAAAATAGCATAATCTAAATCAAGGAACACAAATACAATATCACGCCAGACTGATAAAGTTAATTTGGAGTCGCGGGGTATAAACTGTCGTAACCATGCCATGATTTGAGCTTTATCTTTAAGCAGAAAAAACACTAAAATCGGCATAACCACTAAAAATACCGCAATAGAAAAAACACTGAAAACTGAGGACACTGTTTTACCTAACATCTGCTGACCTAAAATTGTCACTTCAGAGGTTACCTTATTGATAATTCCCTTCACTTGTTCCTGTTCAACCAAGTGTGGGTATTTTTCTGGCAAAGTGCGTAGAAAGTCTAGTCCGGTTGAAAAGTAACTCGGCAACGATTGTACCAACTGTGTTATCTGGGTAATAAGTCGTGGCACCATCCATATCAACAATACAAACATCACCGCCATAAAAATTAAAAAGACAACACCCACCGCCATGGCGCGAGGCACTTTATACCGTTCCAATCTGACGATGACGCTTTCTAATAGGTAAGCAACCACAATACTGGCAAAAAATGGCGCTAAAGTACGACCAAAATAAATAATAAAGATAAAACTCAACAGCAACACAGTCGTTAGAATAACGATTTGTGGGTCCGAAAAAGTGCGTCTAAACCAGTTAGTAAATACATTCATGGCGGATATTATACGTTACAAAATATAAGGATTGACGAATAAATCGAGTCGTCAGTTACCTGAAAAAAATAATATTGAAAGGAATAAAGGAGTTATTTGGTTTTAAACCAGAGAACCTAAAAGGTCATTAACCAAGTCAGAACGGCTTCGGTATGACGTCCCTCAAAGGCACTGCTGACGCGACCAAAGTCGGTACGCCCAAAGTTCAATGGCTGTGGCGCATAGCTGGCATATAAATCCAGTTGACCACCTAGGATATAAGTGGTAATACCAAACCGCATGCTGTAATCAGCAGAAATGGCTTTTAAGATGGTATTGAGGTCACTATCGGTTGCTGGGGGTTGTTGGCGACCAGAGTATTCAACATTAAATAAAGTACCGTTTTTAAACCGGTGACTGTAACTGGCGGCATAGATGGTTTGATCAGCCCACTTAAACTCTGGACTTTCGGCATCATTTAAGAAAGACAGAAAAATATCCGGATAAGAACGAGATACAAAGGCATTGATATCACTGTAGTAATTGTGTCTTGCAATCAGTCGAATACTGTTTCGTGGCGTTAACTGAAAACCAATGGCCATATCTACACTGGCAGGAATATCAAAATCGGCAGGATCAGATTGCACACCTAATAACTGACTGAAACCATCCATATCAATTTTTGATTGGAAACTGGCTTCTACTGACAACCAATTATTAAGGTTATGATCAACTCCTAAGTTTAAGCCCAAACCATTGCTGGTTTCGGTATAACTGACCGGATAAAGATCAAGCTGGCCATATGTTTGAATACGTGAAGCTAAGAAATTAAAGTCCGAGTAATTTTGCTGGGCAAATAAAACTGATAAATTAAATTGCGATTGGTCACTAAGTTTTACCGCCACTCCGGGAGCAAAAATACTACGAGTAAATGCTTCTCGGTCAGCAATAAGTACTTGATCAAACTTAAAGGTTGTATCAGAAAAGCTACTGGGTTTGACAAATGATTTTTCGTAATCAAAAGTGAAGAAGTACGATTTACCGTCCATCAGTTCACCCAAATGGGTTAACCGATCTTGAGAAAAATATAACTTGGCACCTGCATAACTAATCGGCTGAGATGAGCCGGTAGCGACTGATAAATTAAGTTGTTGATAGAAGTTTGGATAAATTCGAGTGGCAATATCACCACGCCAATGGCCTAAGTCCATCGTAACCATAGAAGCTTGTGAGGTTGCCGAAGACTGCTGTGGTAACAGCATCATAAGAGCAACTATGAGGAAAAGAGTTCTATTCACAGTGACGTTTAACAATTATTTAATATTTCAATAAGTGCAATTTTTGCAAAAAAACAACATAAAGTCAATTTTTGTTACTAAAAATACAGTAATAATTGACCTCTTTGTGATAAATGTTGTGATTTTGCAACAAATTCCATTGAATTATCAAATCGAATACCTTAAAAGTCCTTTCTTTGTGACATTCATCAATCTAAAAATTGAGCAAGCCGGGTACAATTATAGAATGTTATAGTCGACTGATAACTGCTTGAGTATATTCAGCTGTTTTTGCTTGACCGCCCATATCACCAGTTAAATGATCTTTAGCAGCAATGGTACCTCGTACTGCGTCTCGTATACGTTTTGCACCCTCTATCTGACCTAAATGCTCAAGCATTAAAGCCGCTGCTAAAATTAAGGAGGTTGGATTAGCAATTTTTTTACCGGCAATATCAGGCGCTGAGCCATGGACGGCTTCAAACATAGCCACATCTTTACCAATATTGGCACCTGGTGCCAACCCTAATCCGCCCACCAAACCAGCACATATATCAGAAATAATATCACCAAAAAGATTGGTAGTCACAATCACATCAAACTGCTGTGGGTTCATAACCAACTGCATACAGGCGTTATCAACAATCATGGTATTAAATTTTATATCTGGATAAAGTAGCGCTATTTCTTGTGCGACTTCCAGAAATAAACCAGAGGTAGTTTTCATGATGTTGGCCTTATGAACAGCTGTTACTTTTTTACGACCAGCTTTTTGGGCTTGTTCAAAAGCGTAACGAACGATATTCAAAGAAGCTTCGCGGGTAACAATTATTTTTGACTCCGCGACAGTACGCTCTTTGTTTATGGTTTGACCTTCACTCAAATAAGCGCCTTCAGTATTTTCGCGAACTGTTAAAATATCAATATTCTCATAGCGCGCCATAGTACCTGGAAATGTAATGACTGGTCTTACATTGGCATACAACTTAAAATACAGACGCATAGCAACATTGATTGAACTAAACCCCTTACCAACCGGTGTTGTCAAAGGCCCTTTCAAGCAAATACCTGTTTTAGTAATGGCATCTAATGTATCTTGTGGCAACAATTCGCCTTGATGTTCCAATGCAGCTAAACCAGCTTCTTTAAAGTCATAAGATAACCCCAAATCCAAGTAATCCAATACTGCCAAAGTAGCATCCATGATTTCCGGTCCAATGCCGTCACCTTTTATGACAATAATTTTCTGACTCATTTCCTTTATATATCCTGATATTTTGGGGCGAGAGATTATAACCAATTGCCGCTTATTTTGCACGACTGACCGCCATATTAATAACTGTATTTAATTACCGTCTACCAACTGTCGCAATTGAGATAATACATCCTCAGCATGACCTTTGACTTTGACCTTCCGCCAAGACAACGCGACATCGCCGGTTGGACTTAAAATAAAAGTACTGCGCTCGATTCCCATAAATTTCTTGCCGTACATGTTTTTCTCTTTAATGACATTAAAAGCCCGACAGAGAATTTCTTCAGTATCTGCTACCAACTCGAAAGGCATCTCATATTTATTTTTAAAATTCTGTTGTTTCTTTAAACTATCAGCAGAAACACCTATCAGTTCACAACCGGCTGCTTCAAATTTTTTATAGTAATGACTAAAATCTTCACTTTCCTGTGCACAGCCGGGGGTATTAGCACGTGGATAAAAGTAAATACATAAGTAATCCCGAGACAATTGCGCTAAAGATGTAGTGGCTTCGCTAGTAACGATGATTGGCTGTTGCATAATTTTGTTATCAATTTTTAGCATGGTTTCATTCATATTATTTAAAAAACAATCTATAATTATCCGTTTTAAACACATAAGTACAAGTTTTTATGGGTCAAATACAACAATCTATTCTAACAGCCCGTGATTTATCAGGAGCGATGGTCGCTATAGTAACCCCCATGAATGGCGATGGATCCATCGACTGGCTGTCATTTGAGCGACTCGTGTGTTGGCATATTAGACTGAAAACAGTCGCTATTATTATCGCCGGCACCACCGGTGAATCAGCGTTATTAAATACCGACGAAACAAAAAAACTCATTAGTAAAGCCGTTACATTATGTGCTGACACAACAACATGGGTCGTTGCCGGTACCGGCGCCATCAGCGCTCAACAAGTTATAAGCAATAATCAAATGGCCGCCGAGTGCGGCGCGGCCGCTTGTTTAGTAGTTACACCTTACTATCTACGATTGACACAACAAGCCTTATACGATCACTTTAAGTTAATAGCCGATAACAGCCCGCTACCGGTAATTCTTTACAATGTGCCAGGTCGTACCGGAAATGACTTACAGTCTAAAACCACTAAAGAATTAGCACTGCATCCAAAAATAATTGCTATAAAAGAAGCTAAATCTGACATGAGCCGAATCACTGAGCTACTTAAAATTGATTCTTTTGCAGTACTTTCAGGAGATGATCTTAGCTTTTGTGAAGCTATGCAATTAGGTGCACACGGCGTTATTAGTGTGGCCGCCAATGTCCGGCCGATGGCTATCCAACAAATCTGTCATGCCACAGCTTTAGGTGATTATACGAAAGCGAAAGAGCTCAATGACAGCCTACATGACTTATATGAACTATTATGCATTGAACCCAATCCGGGACCTGTAAAAGCTGTTATGGCTGAAGCAAAAATGCTATCATCGGCAATCCGTCAGCCTTTACAGCTGATGTCATTAACCCAAACCCAATTAAAGCGGCACCTACCGGCCATTAAACAGGAGTTTACTGAAGCATGAAACCAATTTCACGAATGCTATTAATTTTACTAATTTTAAGCGGCTGTAGTCGAATTATTAAAGAAGAGCCCTATACAGACGCAAAACAATCACCGACGCTTAAAAAAGTAGAAGGACTTGATATGCCTGTTGACAGTGGTCAATTAACCATTCCAGAAATTAATAGTAATAACAAAGAACTCATGCCTGATGCCAATAAACCACCAGAAATGAGTTTTGCAAAAAAGCGCAGTGACAGTGAAAATGTAGTTATTATCGATGTCGACGGCGTAGCGACCATGGAAATATTTAACAACAAGGATGCTTGGGAATTAATGACAGGTGATTTTGGTGATCATTGGCAGATTATTGAGCTCAATGAAGCTGATTGCCAGGTTACTTTATATTATAAGGATCCCATTATTAAAACCGTTAAAGACCAAGGATTCTTTAAAAAATTATTCACTTTTAAAAGCAGATATATTGATCGTTCAGGTCAATACGTACTGACCTGCTTAAAATTACCCCAAAAACAACAAATCTGGGTTCAAACCACCGATTTCCAGACACCATCAGCTTTCGTTATTGATGATTTGTTTAATAGTTTGTTTATTGCCGCAACTGAGTAAGCATAACGGACATCGGTAATAAGCCCTAACAAAATGTATTGTTCATACATTTTAATTCAGGAAATAACTACTGATAAAAAGCACGCGGCCCTATTACTCAGCATCACCTCTGTCTAATAGGTGTAATTTATCTTCGACTTGAGCCCATTCATCAGCATCTTCCGGAGCATCAATCATGGCAGTAAGCACCGGCCACTTGGGCGACAACTCAGCATTTATGGCAAGAAAGTGCTCTTGTCCTTTGGGCAAATCATCCTCAGGAAAGATTGCATCCACCGGGCATTCAGGTTCACACAAGGTACAATCGATACACTCTTCGGGATCAATAACAAGAAAATTTGGCCCTGCATGAAAACAATCCACCGGACAAACCTCAACACAGTCAGTGTATTTGCATTTAATGCACGCTTCAGTGACAACAAAAGTCATTCAATGGCTCCTTGATTTGATATAATTCTCAATTATACTACTAAGATGCCCTTACATAAACCATACATCATGTTAAAAAGTTTAAAAATCAGTCAACCTGCGTCGAAAGCTTTGCTAATAGCACTCCCGCCTTGATTAGCGAATTTATAACTATTTTCTCGAAGACGTGAATTTATACAAAAGTCTCATCAAACTAATAAAACGAAACTACCTAACTTGCTAAATAAAAATCCCATCACATATCGCCAAGGTCAGCACCACTTACCTCCTGGCGAAATCAACAGTGCTGTTAAAAAAATCAACCGCCGATTAACCGAAGCCGGCTTTGAAGCCTACTAAAGATTTTGATATTGCCACTGATGCCACACCCGAAGATATTAAAGATATTTTCAAGGGCCAATGTCGTTTAATAGGTCGCCGGTTTCGTCTCGCCCACGTTTATATGGGATCACAAGTTTATGAAGTCGCTACTTTTCGTGGCAGCGATGAGGGTGATCGGGTGTTGCGTAAAGGTCAGATTATCCGTGATAATGTTTACGGCAGTATTGATCAAGATGCACTGCGTCGTGATTTCACCTGTAATGCGCTGTATTACGACTTGGAAAGCTGTGAGATTTTAGACTTTGTAGGTGGCATCGCAGATTTAGAAAATGGTGAATTAAAATTAATTGGTAAAGCCGATCAACGATTTGTGGAAGATCCGGTGCGAATGTTGCGGGCCATCCGGTTTGAGGCAAAGTTAGGCCTTAAACTGGCACCTGAAATGCGTCATAAAATTACCGCTCATCGCCATTTATTAGATCAGATACCGACGGCTCGGTTATTTGATGAAGCTGTTAAAATGTTTCATTGCGGCAATATGCTAGCCGCTT
>CAJDWB010000001.1_pt2 | contig 26898 bp, 31 predicted proteins | sample 7391501 | NCBI WGS metagenome assembly CAJDWB01 (sample SAMEA7055733, study PRJEB34461) | soil metagenome | biome: terrestrial ecosystem; feature: Peninsula; material: soil | place: Antarctica | collected 2016 | reverse complement strand
TAAGGATGTAGAAGATAAACCTGAAAGGTGGGAAGGATTCTTTACCAAACTCTATGCAAAAGCAAATGCTGAAGGAAAGGGGCTAATCATAGTTTCGTCAAATCCGGGCCAGGTAAGCGCACACTTTCATCATGAGCAAAAGTATGATGTGCCGGTTTTCTCCCTGGATGGGACCTCTTTCAAGACAGCGGCACGTACGGATCCTGCACTTTATTTGATGGACGGCCCTGTAGTGAAGAAAAAATGGGGCTGGGCAGATTTTGGTGATTGGTAATTATTATTTTCATGAATTGGGGCTTGGAGAAGTGGAAATCAAATGCACCGAAGGGAATATCTGAGATAAGATTCCATTCCGAAAAGTAATATTTCAATCATGAAGAATATAAAGGACACAAATGAAAAATGCTTTGCATTTTTATTTATTCCGAAGGAATAAATTCTTCGTGCTCTTAGCGCTGCCTACCGGCCGGCAGATTTGTGGTCAAATTCTTTGTTTTGTATTTTTCTGCTTCTTATTTGATTTTCCGGAGTGGACTCAAGTAAAGGAATTCCTAAACGGTTAGGCTTTACATTAAAGCGGATTGATAAAAATGGAGAAAAGTTGACTGGAGATATTTGGACTGATGTAGAAGTTTATGGAAAACTAAAAAATGAAATACTAAATTAGCAATTCGAAATGTAGTGTTTTGGGAATAAGAGTGAAGAATAGAGATAATAGAGTTGACCCGGATCTTGTACCCATTTATCGCTAAAACCAAATCAATATGCCCCGGATTATCCTGAAAAAATTACTGTATGGCGTCCTGGTGATGCTTGGGGTGGTCACCGTGGTATTCATAATTTTTCAGGCTTTTGGTGTTAAAAGTTTGTTATAGAGTGCAAAAACATGAAAAAAAGTGGCCATTAATGCTGTTTTCTTTGTTTTTTAGTCATCAGCTTTTGTAATATGCTGTATATTAACAATTTTAACTCTTAAAATAATTTTATGTTGAAGTATGTACTTTTAGTTTTATTGCTCACTTTTATGGTCCCCAGTCAAGCCCAACAAATTGACTTCGATAACATGAGTGAGGCAGAAAAATCCGCCACCGGTATAAATAAGCTCAGCGATTCTGAAAAAACCGCTTTACTAAAATGGGTTAAACAAGAACAACTAACCCTGCAGGCAGCGACCCATAAAAAGAATCTCGGCTTACAAGCAACTAACGCGCTTGCTACAGATGAATCCAAAATCAACGCTCAACTGGAAAAACAATATAATAACCAACTAGGCGAAACTTTTTACCAACTCAGTAACGGTCAAATCTGGAAACAAGTCTCCGCAGGCCGGATTTTCCTTAATAAAGATGGCCCACAGAACATCACTATTGAGCCCGGGATTATGGGTTCATGGGAAATCAGTGGCGACGGCAACCGCAGCGTTAAAGTGAAACGCATTAAGTAATCGCTCTAAATATAACTGAGAAAAGCCATGATAAAACTAACAACCAAAATCTTGTACCCCCTGGCCTTTCTTTAACACAAGTGGCTTATATTGCCGATAACATGGGGGTTCGTTCAGCCCATGACGGTAGTGGTAGATTATTTGTCGCCACACAAAACGGCACTATTCGTATTATCGATCAAAACGGCCAGCTACTTACCACACCATTTTTGGATATCAGCTCATTGGTACGTTTCAATGGTGAACAAGGCTTTTTGGGGCTGGCCTTTCATCCTAATTACAGCCAAAACGGTTATTTCTTTGTTAACTATACTAAGGCATCACCGAATCAAGGCGATACGCTGACGATGGTTATCTTTATATCGGCATGGGTGATGGTGGCAGCGGTAATGACCCCAATAATAACGCCCAAGATTTAAATAAGCTATTAGGAAAAATGTTGAGAATTGATGTGGATGGCAGTCTTCAGCCGGGTAATAACGCTTGTGGACTTGGTGCGGCCAATTATGGTATTCCCAATGATAATCCGTATGTTAACAGCAGTAATTCCTGCGATGAAATCTGGGCATCAGGATTACGTAATCCATGGCGCTGGAGTTTTGATCGCTTAACCGGTGATATGTATATCGCTGATGTTGGCCAAGGCAAGTGGGAAGAGGTTAATTTCCAACCAGCCAGTTCAACTGGCGGTGAAAACTACGGCTGGCGCTGTCGAGAAGGCTTTTATGTCAATACCGGTGCCAGCTGCGCTCCTCCGCTGCTATTTATACAGATTATTGTAAAAACCAATTATATCTAGCTACATACAGTCAGAACCAATGGCTTTCAATCCCATGGACCGCCAACATAGTGCCGACTAGTGTCACTAACTTTGGCGAAGACCATTTAGGCAATGTCTATATTGGTTCTCAAGGTGGCCCCATATACCGTATAGACGGCACCATCGAAGATCTAATTTTTGCCCATGGCTTTGAATCACCCTAATTAACAATATACTTCTTAGCATGAAGCCAATGCCTATAACTGCGATACACCGGAAGCGAAGCAAAAGTAGCGATGGCGTAGAACCTTAAACGTTGAAGCGAAAATGTAAAATATCACCTTCTTTAACGATATATTCTTTACCTTCTAACCGCAACTTACCCGCTTCCTTACAACCGGCTTCACCCTTATATTGGATGAAATCATCAAAAGCCATGGTCTCAGCACGAATAAAGCCCTTTTCAAAATCCGAATGAATAACGCCGGCCGCTTGCGGCGCGGTCATGCCTTTTACAAAAGCCCAAGCCCGGACTTCTTTAACACCGGCGGTAAAATAGGTTTGTAGACCTAATAATTCATAACCGGCTCTAATGACTCGATTCAAACCGGCTTCTTGTAAGCCCATCTCAACCATAAACTCGGCTTTATCAGCTTCATCCAGTAGGGCAATCTCAGCTTCAATGGCGGCACAAACTGGTATCACCAAAGCACCCTCTTCGGCTGCGAAGGCATTTAATGAGTCTAATAACGGATTATTCTCAAAACCCTGATCATCAACATTGGCGATATACATCATGGGTTTAGCCGTAATAAAACTGAATTCTTTAACCAGCTGCCAGTCTTCTTTGCTTAAATCCAAAGTCCGCAGCGGTAAACCTTCTGATAATTGGGCCACAATTTTCTCTAACACCGCCGCTCTTTTCAGCGCTTCTTTGTCGCCTGTGCGGGACTTCTTTTGGGCTCTAAGCAATGACTTTTCAGCAGATTCTAAATCAGCCAAAGCCAGCTCGGTATTAATGGTTTCAATGTCAGATAATGGGTTGACCTTACCTTCCACATGTACCACATCATCATCGATAAAGCATCGGGCGACATGGGCTATGGCATCGGTTTCTCTGATATGTGATAAAAATTGATTACCCAGACCTTCACCTTTTGAGGCACCGGCTACCAAACCGGCAATATCCACAAATTCCATGGTTGTTGGCAGGGTTTTTTGTGGTTTAACTATGACCGCCAATTGTGCTAACCGTGGATCCGGCACTTCAACAATGCCGACATTCGGGTCAATGGTGCAAAAAGGATAATTTTCCGCAGCAATTTCTGCTTTGGTCAAGGCATTGAATAAAGTTGATTTACCGACATTTGGCAGGCCGACGATGCCACATTTAAAACCCATGATGATTGACCCATTAAAATAACCGCCGGATTTTAACACAAAGTACTACGCTTACTGTGTTGAGAATATAAAAACTTTAGGTTCTCATGTATTACTAATAAGCCTATAATAAGCGCTGTTTGAATAATCACATTACTATGTCAACCTTAAGCCTAGAAGAAATTGCTGAAATTAGAGATCATTTTGAATTCTTTGACCGAGATGGCAGTGGCCTTATCGATCAAGATGAATTCATTCAATTATTAAAAATATTAGCTCCCAAAGCCGATCGTCAAAATGCCATCCGCGGCTTTGCTGCCATAGATGGCGATCATAATGAGCAAATTGATTTTGATGAGTTTTTAGAATGGTGGCAAACCAATTGGACTGTCTTTTAGTCCCTCATCTAAAAGACATTATTAAGCACGGCTTTTCATGAAAATTTAAATTACCTAAAAAAAGACCATTTGTGCTTTGCATTTTTTTATAAAACCATTAAAATACGCGGTCTTTCGGGCCCACCGTGGGCCATATTAATTATATTGGAGAATCAGAAAGTATGCCAAGTGTAAAAGTTCGCGATAACGAACCCTTTGATTTCGCCCTGAGACGTTTTAAACGTGCATGCGAAAAAGCCGGAGTGTTAGCTGAATCACGTAAACGTCAGTATTACGAAAAGCCAACCCAAGAAAGAAAACGTAAGAAAGCAGCGGCTGTTAAACGTCGTCAACGACGTGTGGCTAAAGAAGGTATCCCGCGCAGAATGTATTAATATTAGGTTAATTCCAAAATGTCATTAAAAGAACGCATCATAAACGATATGAAAACAGCGATGAAGGCGAAAGAAAAAGCCCGAGTCGGTATCTTGCGTTTGCTTACTTCGGAAATAAAGCAAGTGGAAGTCGACACCCGCACAGAACCGGATGATGCTGACATTATAAAAATTATTGGCAAGATGATTAAACAGCGCAAGGACGCCGCTAGCCAATTTGAAGCAGCTAACCGACCGGAACTGGTTGCCCAAGAAAACATGGAAATTGAAATTTACATGGACTACCTGCCTCAACAACTGAGTCAGGATGAGGTGCAAAACTTGGTGAAGGCAGCCATTGATGAAGCCGGCGCCAAAGGCATGCAAGACATGGGACGTGTTATGGGATTGTTACAATCTAAAATTGCCGGTCGCGCAGACATGAGCGAAGTCAGCGGACTTGTTAAGTCCCACTTGTCATAAATCCCTGCTGCTGTACAATCCGTATTGTTTAACTTTACTGCCAATTGGCAGTTGTGGCACTAATTGTGACCGGCTCCATACCTAATGAATTTATAGACGACTTACTCAACCGCATTGATATTTATGATGTGGTTTCTCCGCGTGTCAGTCTAAAAAAAGCTGGTAAGGACTATGCCGGTTTGTGCCCATTTCATAATGAAAACAGCCCATCATTCACCGTTAGCCAACAAAAACAATTTTTTCACTGTTTCGGCTGTGGCAAAAGCGGCAGCGCCATTAGCTTTATCATGGATTTTGAGGGTGATGCCGTTAAGGTTCTGGCTGAAAAAGCTGGGATTGAAGTACCCCTGAAAAATGTCAATAAAGATTACAGCGAACGCAATAATCTGTATGCCATTACTGAAAAGGTCACACGCATTTACCAACATCGACTGAAAAGTAATACTAAAATTATCGACTATTTAAAAAATAGAGGCATTGATGGCAGCACTTGCCAAACATTTCAAATAGGTTATGCCGAAGACAGCTGGGATGCTTTAATAAGCCGTTTCCCCATTGACCAGCATGAAATGCTTAATAAATGCGGTTTAATCTCACACAGTAACCAAAAAAGCTACGACAAATTCAGAAACCGACTGATGTTTCCTATTCACGATCGTCGCGGTCGGGTCATTGCTTTTGGCGGTCGTGCGGTTGATGCAGAGCAACAACCCAAATACCTTAATTCCCCCGAGACCGTACTTTTTCATAAGAGTAAGGAGTTGTACGGTTACCATTTAGCCCGGAAACACAGTAAAGAATCTACTATTTTGGTAGTCGAAGGCTATATGGATGTGGTGTCTTTACATCAACACGGCATTAGTAATTCGGTGGCAACCTTAGGTACCGCGACTTCAGCAGATCATATCCGTCTGCTGTTTAAAACCTGGGATAAAGTAGTTTTTTGTTTCGATGGTGACCAAGCCGGTAAAAATGCAGCAAAAAAAGCGCTTAATACTGCACTGCCTTTGTATTTAGATGATAAAATTATTGAGTTTTTATTTTTACCCAATAAAGAAGATCCCGATTCATATGTTAAACAATTTGGACAACAGGGCTTTATTCAGCAGATGCAGCAAGCAATGCCGTTATCAACATTTTTATTAGCAACCATGAGTACTGATATCGATATTCATACATTAGATGGCAAAGCCCAACTGCATGAGCAATCAAAAAGTTATTTGCAGCAACTACCCGGTGGTGCTTTTCGACGCATTATGCAAAGCAAGGTGTCTGAAATAACTGGCTTACAACCTGATGCTTCAGGAGCTAGACGAACCGTTCATAAAGATACCTTAAAGGGCCCGTTAAATCCGATACGTCGTTTGATAGCTTTGTTACTGAACATCCCACAACTGTGTGAACACATCCCGAAAGAATTCGAAGCAGCGCAACTACCCTTTAAAGGTGGTGAAATTGTCCACAAAATGATTGAAATTCAAGCTAACAATCCCCAAGTTAATCCAGCAGCGTTCATAGAACACTTCCGAGCAGACGGTTATGTAGATAACTTAACCCGCCTTATGGCTGTATATCGGGAAATGGATGAAACAGAAATACGGGCTGAGATGGATGATTTAATGAGTCATTTGGAACAAATGACCACCACCGGCCAAATTAATAAATTACGAGAAAAACAACTGCGTGATGGGCTGTCTGATACGGAAAAGCAACAACTGATTGCGCTTTTAACCAAAAAAATTAAATGAGAAACAAAACAACATGGCAACAGAAAAACAAACTACACAAATAAAAGTCTTATTAGCCAAAGGCAAAGAACAAGGTTACCTGACCTATGCAGAGGTCAATGACCACTTGCCTGATGATATTATTGAGACTGATTCCGTTGAAGACATTATTCAATTAATTAATGACATGGGTATTCAGGTACTGGAAGAAGCGCCTGAAGATGACAGCATTGTATTGAATGACTCAACCGCTAAGGAAGATGACGATACAGCAACGGAAGAAGCAGTAGCCGTACTGTCAGCCGTGGATCCCAGTATTGGTCGTACTACTGATCCCGTGCGTATGTACATGCGTGAAATGGGTCTGGTGGAGTTACTGGAACGAAAAGATGAAATTGCCATTGCTAAACGGATTGAGCATTGCGATCATTTAATCATGGAATCTACCTTCTTATTTCCAAAAACCATTAAAACTATTCTGGAATATTATCAAGATGTGTTGGACGAAGCCTTAAAGGTTGAACTGTTTATCACCGATATTTATGATCCACATACCGAAGCGATTATTCCTAAAGTGAAAAAACCCACTGATCCGGTCGATGAAGACGAGGATGAGGAGGAGGAAGAAGTCGAAAAAGGCCTGGACTTTGAAGAAGTGACCAAACGCATTAAAGCCGTTGAAAAACTATTCACGAAGTTCAAAGATTCAGTCGCTAAGGTAGGTATCGGCGATATAAAACAAAAAAACTACATGAAACAAATTTCTGAAATTTTAGTGGAATTTAAGTTTCATCCAAAAACCATGGAAGATATTTTAAATGACATCCAATGGGTACAATTTGGTCAGCATGTTGCAATAACCGATGATTATGTTCCAGGAATCAGAGACTACGAACGTAAAATCCATGACATTGCCATTCTCAAATGTAAAATGAAACGTAAAGATTTTATTCGTACTTTCATGAATAAAGAAACTGATTTAACATGGATTGATCAACAAATTAGTAAAAATGAAGACAGCGCCTCTTTATTAGAAATTTTTAAAGACGAAGTTATTGGCTATCAACAAAAGCTTCAACAAATTGAACAACAAAATAGCCTAACCATTCCAGAAATTAAGAAAATTAATCGCCGTATTACGGTTAACGAAGCAAAATCAAGACGTGCCAAAAAAGAAATGATTGAGGCCAACTTACGCTTGGTAATTTCTATTGCTAAGAAGTACACCAACCGTGGTTTACAGTTCCTCGACTTGATTCAAGAAGGCAATATCGGCTTAATGAAAGCGGTCGAGAAATTTGAATACCGACGTGGTTATAAATTCTCAACCTATGCGACTTGGTGGATTCGTCAGGCCATTACCCGTTCGATTGCTGATCAGGCCAGAACCATTAGAATTCCGGTACATATGATTGAAACCATCAACAAATTGAACCGTGTTTCACGGCAGTTATTACAAGAAAAAGGCCGTGAAGCCACACCTGAGGAAATTGCCGAAGTGATGGAAATGCCGGTGAACAAGGTGCGTAAAGTGATTAAAATTGCCAAGCAACCTATTTCCATGGAAACCCCGATTGGTGATGATGAGGATTCGAGTTTAGGTGATTTCATTGAAGACGGTAATATCTTATCGCCATTAGATTCAACTACTGCCAACGGTTTAACCAACACGGTTACTAACCTGCTCAGCGGTTTAACGCCACGAGAAGCGAAAGTTCTACGGATGCGTTTTGGTATCGATATGAATACTGATCATACCTTAGAAGAAGTGGGTAAACAGTTTGATGTGACGCGTGAGCGTATTCGACAGATCGAAGCCAAGGCTTTGCGTAAACTACGGCATCCAAGTCGCTCAGAGCTGTTACGCAGCTTTATGGATTTAAACTAAATCACTTCAGGCTAAAACTAAAAACTAAGAAAAACCCGGTATATACCCGGGTTTTTTAATGCCTTAAATATTTTAATTTTTAAGGCGCTGATTTAATATCTGCTTTGGCCTCTAATAGTTGCTTAAAGCGATCTAATTGCTTCTGCTGTAAACTTCTTTCGATACCTGCTTTAGCCTCTTCGAAACTGGGTGGTTTAGATTTTTTCTTAGCCTCAAGATAGAGTACATGAACGCCGAATTGAGAGACCACCGGTTTGTTGTATATACTTTTTGATTTTAAATTCTGCAGTGGTGCTGCAAATGATTCGGGTACTTGTTTTAAATTAACCCAACCAATGTCCCCGACATTTTGCAAATCCAGATGGCCTTTTAAATATTCACTTTCAGCTTCAGTAAACGATAAACCGGCATTTATTCTATCCAATATCTGCAAAGCTTCGGTTTCATCAGAGTACAATAAATGGTGGACATGAAATACCTGGTCTTTAATTTCCTCGGTAACCTGCTTATATTCTGCCTGTAGATCAGCCTCAGTTATCGACACACTATCCATATAATGTTTAACCGCATGTTGCGCCATCACCCGATCTTGTAATAGCTGCATCGCTATTTGTTGTTGTCTATCTAAAGCCAACTTCTGCTTTTTAGCATAATCCAACCACAGCTGCTGCTCTGTTAATTGCTTTATGGCCTGATTTAGTTGCTCCTCAGTTGGTTTTTCAATACCTTGATTGCGCAAAAACACTTGTACTACCTGCTCACTAATCGGTGTTTTATTAACTGTTATCAGTACCCGTGAATCATCAACAATTTTATTGTCATTTCCTTGGTTACAAGCCAACAGACTTAAGCTAAGCAAAATTAAAACACTAAACCTCATGATACTTCCTCCTGATTAAGTGCCTCAACTTCCAAGGCGTGAATTTTTCCCTGATCCCATAATTCATAAAGCAACTTATGTATCAGACGGTGCCTTTGTACTCGGCTTTGCTTATCAAAATCAGCAATAACTCGCACCGCAAAATGGCCACCGCCAGATTTCGCACCTTCATGACCAATATGTAAATGGCTGTTATCGGTAACGGTTACCGATTGTGCTCCCCATTGATTGAGGATATTTTCAATTTGTGTAACTGTTTGTAGATGTGTACTCATAAAAAGTTCAGACATGGCAGAGCGGCTTATTATAACGTACAATAATCACTTTTTATGACTACCCCGCTTTAAACATGAGCCTAGCCACTATCTATCACAACCCGCGCTGTTCTAAATCACGTGCCACCTTAGCCCTGCTCGAGTCCAATAATATTGACACCCAAATTATTAAGTATCTTGAGACACCGCCTTCTGTCGAAGATCTAGAGTCTATTTGTGGTCTATTGTCATGTTCACCACGGGATTTATTGCGAACCGGTGAGGCTGATTATAAAGAAGCTGGTATGGATAATATAAATTTAAGTGATACTGAATTATTGACTTTGATGACCCAATACCCAAAAGTCATTCAACGACCTATCGTTATTTATAAAAACCAAGCCGTTATCGGACGGCCACCGGAAAACGTGTTGGACTTGATTGTATGATTAAAGTACTGATTCTGTATTATTCAAAACACGGTAACACCCAAAAAATGGCACGATTAATGGCTCGTGGTGTACAGCAGGTTGATGGTTGTGAAGCCATGATCAGAACCGTTGTTTCAGATTTATTTAACGAAGACAATGCCCCTGATCCGATTGTCAATGAAGCCGAATTGGCCGATTGTGATGGTTTATTATTAGGTAGTCCTAGCCATTTTGGTAATATGGCAGCCCCTTTAAAAGCTTTTATCGACAGCACTTCAGAACTGTGGTTAAACAATAGTTTAGCAGGTAAACCTGCCGGTGTTTTTGTCAACTCATCATCCATTCACGGCGGCCAAGAAACCACTCTTATTAATATGATGATTCCGCTATTACATCACGGTATGGTTATAGCCGGTATTCCCTACAGCGAAAAAGCCCTATTATTTACAGAAACCGGTGGTTCGCCTTATGGCGCTACTCATTGGGCACGAGCAGGCAATAATAGCGGCTTGGACAATAACGAAAAACAACTGTGTTTAGCCCAAGGTAAACGTATTGCTGAATTAGCTAAAAAGTTAAAAAACTAGAACCATAAGCCAATACGCGCCGTACCCAACCAGCCATCCGGCATGGTTTGATAGAATAGTAACGCTAATAAAGCATGAGAAATGACATTGGCATAAATGTTGCGATAGCGTAACCAGCTGTAACTCCATAAGATTCCACCGATAAAAGTCGCCAGCATCAATACTTGATTAGGCAAATGCAGCATAGCAAACAAAGTACCGGTCAAGACCGCAACAAAGCCAGTTGTAAAACCGATTTTATCCCGCAAATAATCACTTACCAGAGGTCCTAAAATTACTTGTTGGCATAAGGCCCATAACAAATAAAGCGGCAAATCCTTTAAAAAACCAAGGTTAAAACCACCCAAGTAAAACATAAATAAGGCAGCACAAAAAGTAACAAGCCACACTGAAAAAGCCTTGGCTTTAGGTTTCAACCAATGTTTAAATAATAAAATCGGTAGTAAAGCAAATATAGTAATAATCAACCAAGCCTGATGCTCAACAAGCGTAACTATGGTTCGAGTTTGCAGGCCCCAGACAACCATCACCACAAGCCCGATAATAATGTAGGCTGCTTTTTTGTGAACTCTGATTTGATTTCTTTCAACTTGTACTTGATTCGGATAGCATACAACTGAAAATAGTAAAGACAGTAACGACAAGCTAAACAACAGCATCGGCGAGATATTGAAATAAGCTTGCATCACCGGTGATTGAGTAACTTTAAAACGCTTATATTGCCATTGATAGCGTAACTGGTTATTAAAAGAAGCTGACAATGTCTGCTTGGCGAGAGAATCATTTAATACTCTGTCTTGTAGAATATTTATATCACTAAGCAATCCTGAGAAGCTTGGTTGCTGTTTACTGCTGAATCGTAAGACTAAGGTATTAAACACAGGAAATGCTTGCCATAAGTTTACAAAATCCTGATTTTCCGGCTTAACACTCCAAACCAATGACGCTAAATCAATCTGATTAGCGCCGCTTTTAACATCAATTTCTGGTGAATAATAAAACACACCATAATCAACCTGAGAAAATTCTATTAATAGTTTTGGTAATTTATCTTTGGTTTCGGTAGATTGCCAATTAAATGACAATTTCCGATGAAGCGCTGGCAACAATACCTCTTCTTTAAAAGCCAAAGAAACGGCGGCATCTTTAGTATCAATCAATATACCATCTTCCTGAATCTGCCAGCCATAACCAAAAGCAGTGACCAAATCACTTGGGTCATTTAGTGTCCAGTTCAGATGGTATTGTCCTTGTTGAAGCTGCTCGGTTAGTTGCTGCTGCTGCTGATTAATACGTTTAACATAGCTATCATGTGCTGATATCCCCATTAAAAACATTGCCAATAACAACAAAATCCCACTAAAAATTTGGCGTGTCATCGGGTTACCCCGAGAATGGAGAAATTAACCACTTTTGGCATTTTAAAATTAGGGCAACTCAAAACCAAACTCTCTGAGAAAACTACACAATTGTATCAAAGGTAAACCCACCAGTGCCGATGGATCATTACTCTTGACTGACGTCATTAAACTCAAACCTAATTGTTCTATTTTAAACCCTCCGGCGCAGTCAAAAGCTTTCTCCTTATCAACATACCGGATTATTTCCTGTTCATTCAGTTGTCGGAATTGTACCCGTGTCTCATTCACATGTTGAAGCTGGTCACCTTTTATACCTATAACACAAATTGCGGTATAAAAGATCACTTCACGGGTTGAAAAGGTCAGTAGGTGTTTAATATTATTGTCACGGTTACCGGGCTTATGATAAACCTGTTCATCGCAAGCACATACTTGGTCAGAACCAATAACCACAACTTCTGGGAATTGTGTTTTAACGGTTTCAGCTTTGGCCACCGCCAAACGCAGCGCGCGGTCTTTAGGTGCTTCGGTTGGAATTAAAGACTCATCGACTGCGGCATTGTGATGATTAAAGTCTAACTTTAGCTGCTGTAGTTGTCGTCGGCGATGAATTGAAGTCGAAGCCAAAATTAATTTTTTCATATTATTGCTATATATGTTTTAAGCTGTTGAAATTTACTTTTATAGCGAAGATTAGATATCATATTTCAATATCAATGGCCGTAATTCGAACCTACGAAACTCCTCAGAACCTGCTAAGTTCATGTGAGACTGACATGAACCGAACGATTTGAACTTACTAACTTAATAGGTAGATGCCATTAAAATAGGTCATCGTAGTCAGCTTTTTCTTCTGAATCTTTCGTTGGCGGTAAGCGGCCTACCATAAAATATTCAATACGCCCGCCTTGACTGCCATGTGGTAATAATTTGCCGCTGTCTACATCGATACGCGCCGATATCACACCTGCAGGAATCACACGTTGTTGCTCGGGCACATCGGCCAGTGCAGTCGCCATATAATCAATCCAGATTGGTAAAGCTACGCGACCACCCACTTCGCCCCGCCCCATCGGTTCAGGGGTATCAAAACCCACCCAAACATTAGTCACTACCTGTGGCTGGTATCCATTAAACCAGCCATCCAACTGGTCATTGGTGGTACCGGTTTTACCGGCTAAATCACTGCGATTAAGACTTTTTGCACGTACCCCGGTACCACGATTTATAACATCCTGCATGAAGGAATCAATAATAAAAGCATTTTCGGCACTGATAATACGTGGCGCCTGAATTGGCTCCGGTTTTTCGACTGTATCTGGTTGATAGTTTTTGTTTATCCAATCCGATGGTGCATTTTGATGTAACGGCAACCTCTTCATCGCTAAACCTTCCGGTACTAAGGCATCTGTTGCTGTGCCGTCATCTTCTGGCTGTAACAAGGGTTTAGCAGCGCAATGATCACAAGCCAGTTGTGGCTGATGGTAGTAAACAGCTTCACCATCTTGATTATAAATCGCTTCAATCAAATAAGGCTCAATTAGAAAGCCGCCATTGGCAAATACCGAGAAGGCTCGATTCATACTCATAATCGGCACATTCGGACTACCCAAAGCAATCGACAAATCAGATTGAATATCACCGGGATTAAATCCGAATTTAAGAATATGTTCTCGACCTGTGCGAATGCCAACATGTCGCAACACCCGAATCGATACCAAATTTCGGGAATTAACCAGGCCTTCACGTAAACGGGTCGGGCCGAAAATCGTTTCGCTGTAGTTTTCAGGGCGCCAAGCCTGTTCTAACTTTTCATCCTCAAATACTATAGGCGCATCATTAATAAGACTGGAAGCATGTAGGCCATTTTCCAAAGCTGCTGAGTAAACAATTGGCTTAAAACCCGATCCCGGCTGTCTTTTTGCTTGGGTTACTCGGTTAAATTTACTGATTTGATAATCATAACCACCTATCAGTGCATAAATCGAACCATCTTCAGGATCAGTACTTATCAGAGCGCCTTGCACTTTCGGGATTTGACTCAAGGTAAACTCCCCCTCGTCATCACGACCCACCATCACTACATCCCCTACCGCCACAACCTCACTAATTGTTTTAGGCCGATTGCCAACCCGGTAATTATCTATATAAGGCGCCGCCCATTCAATGGCAGCAAAAGGCAACAAGATATCTTGGCCATCGCCTAAGCGTGCTTGGGCTTCAGCTTCTTCGTTATCAACCGCGATAATAAGTGCAGCTTGCAAACCCGCTGGTTTTGGGAATTCTTTTAATTGCTGAGTCAAAGCCACTAAATCATCCATCGCCGCTTCATCATAATGCTGAACCGGTCCACGATAACCATGACGACGATCATAAGCTTCTAGTCCTTTTTGCACAGCTTGTTGCGCTGCCATTTGCTTCTCACCATCAATAGTGGTGACCACCCGATAACCATCGGTGTAAGCATCATCACCAAACCGCGCAACCAACTCACTGCGTACCATTTCTGCCACCCACGGTGCCGACAACTGTAATTCCGGCTCATGAATATGCGCCTCATCCAGTTCTACCACTGCTTCTAGGTATTCTTCTTTGTTGATAAATTTCAGGTCCAACATGCGAGCCAAGACATAATTACGCCGCTCTAAAGCCCGCACAGGACTGGTAATCGGATTAATTCGTGATGGTGCTTTCGGCGGTGCAGCTAACATCGCCATTTGTGCCAATGTCAGTTGATCTATTTTTTTCCCGTAATAAACATCAGCCGCGGCCGCAACGCCATAAGCACGGTGGCCTAACAAAATTTTATTTAAATAAAGCTCTAATATTTCATCTTTAGAAATGGTCCGTTCTAATTTTACCGAAAGGAAAAGTTCCTTAATTTTACGGCTCCAGGTTTGGTCTAAAGACAAAAACACATTGCGCGTCAGTTGCTGAGTAATGGTACTGCCACCACTTTGTTTTTCACCGGTAGTAACGATTTCCCAAACAGCCCGTAAAATACCTTTCATATCAAAACCGTGGTGGTTATAAAAGTTACTGTCTTCAGCAGCGATATAAGCCTGTTTTAAATGTAAAGGAATGTCTTCAATAGCAACCGGAATTCGACGCTTAGTACCGAATACCGCCAACAATTTCTCATCTTGGCTATAAACTCGCAGCGGCACCTGCAATTGATAATCCTTAATCGACTCCACCGAGGGCAACTCCGGCTCAAAGTATTTATACATGGCATAAATACCGATTAACCCCATAACCAGTCCAAATAGGCCGAGTTTAGTCAAAAACCAGATGACTTTAAGAGTTTTACGCATATTATTAATCCTGAGTGTGTTTTGTCGGTTTGTATTTCCTGCGCGCCATTATACAATGAGACATCTACATAAGTCTGAGTCATTGAGCAAATGTATGACATCACCATGACCCTTGTTTGACTCGCCAAAAGGTAAAAAATTCATGATTTCAACTAAACACATTGTCATCGTAGAAGATGAAAATGATTTATTAGCTAATTACCAATCTGCATTAGAAAAGCAAGGCTACCGAACCACCGGAATACGCAATCGCCAACAAGCCGAAAAATTCTTTGATCGCGGCTTACCTGATTTAGTCATCTTAGACATCGGTTTACAAGACGAGCCAGATGCCGGCTTTGAGCTGTGTCGACATTTACGACAACAGTCAGCACAGTTACCTATTTTAATCCTTACCGCTCGCGACCATGAAATTGATGTGGTTTCCGGTTTACGTTTGGGTGCGGATGATTATTTGAGCAAAGATATTTCCATGCCACATTTATTGGCCCGTGTTGCCGGTTTATTTCGCCGCAGCCAGGTCCACCAAAACCCTGAAAAACAAAGCCAATGGCAACAAGGTTTGTTAACCGTTTTACCGGATAATTTACAAGTTAATTGGAATCAAGAAGTCGTGCCATTAACCGTTACTGAGTTCTGGATGGTGCAATCCTTAGCGCGTTATCCGGGACAAGTCAAAACCCGCGATCAGCTGATGCAAGATGCCAATGTCTATGTCGATGAAGGCACCATTACTTCTCACATTAAACGAATTCGCAAAAAATTCATTGCCATTGATGCCGACTTTGATCACATCGATACCGTTCACGGCATGGGTTATCGCTGGAAAAAATGAAACTTAAATGGCAAGTTGTCACCATTGCATTATTCAGTTTAAGTTTTCCGGTGGTGGTTTGGTTGGTTTTCTGGCAGCTTAATCTCAGTTACCAAAACAATCTGCTGGCAACCACTATTAAACAAGCCGATGTACTTAAGTCCAGCATTGCCCAACAGCACAATAATGCCCAAAGCCATTTGACCGGCCTAATCGCCTCACCATTAGCCGAACCAATTAGCATCGATGGCCGAGATGATGACTGGCAGAACGTGCCCTGGTACCGAGTCGATAAGCAACTGTCTTTTAGATGGGCTTATCATGGTGAGCATTCTTATTTATGGGTACAAGTAGCTGATGACAGCCCGGTGTTGTTCGCTGAAAATAATCAAACTGAAAGCGGCGACTTATTAACTCTGGCTTATATCCAACAAGATAAGATGCTACGAGTCATCCTAAAGCGCCAAGCTGAAGGAAAAATAATTAACTCTGAGCAACAACCCTTAGAAGCTTGGTGGCACGAATCAGCTGCCGGCTATGCCCTCGAAATAAAGCTACCAAGAGGCACTGTCCAAAAAATCGGCTTGGTAGCCACCGATCGCGCCCCTAATCAGAATATAAATCGAGCGGCTCAATATTACGGTCATTTCCAAAATAATTTTATTCAGCTGCAAGATACATTTATCGTTAGCAAAGAATGGCAGAAAATGCTGCAACAACTAACCCCCGAAGACAGCCGTTTAACACTGTTGGATAATCAGCAACGCAACTATTATGATATTAATAAAATGACCCGCCACCCAGTTACCGCGGATTGGATAACCACCGTTCTGTACCCGATTATATTTGCCACCGATGACAACAGCCGACAACTGAGCAACCTTAGCCAACAACAAATCCGCCAACCTTTCGGTACGGGTGAACTGGTCTTTACTGTCGCCCATCCACAAAGCCACATCACCTTAATTGAAACTTTTATTAAAGCCATCGGCTTATTAATCGGTATTGCTCTGATATTATTACTGCTATTTTTCGTCTATGCACTTTTATTGACTTGGCGCATCCGTCGACTCAGTCAGCGCTTAAAGCATGTACTGGATGACAGCGGCGCCATTCATAGCCAGCTTCCGTCACTACACGCCGGTGACGAGATTGGCGACTTAGCCCGTGGCATGAACCATCTACTACAACAAATTAACGCCTACACCGACTATTTAAAACAGCTTGGTCAGCGACTCTCCCATGAAATGAAAACCCCTATCGGTATAGTCCAATCATCTTTAGACAACATCGAATTAGCCGCGATGACACCGGATCAACAGGTTTTTATCGAACGCGCCTTAAAAGCCAACCACCGCCTGAAGTTTATTCTCAACCAGCTCAGTAGACTCAGCCAATGGCAACGAACCATCGCCGACGCCGAATACAGCTCATTTGACCTCAATGCCTTATTAACCGAATTGATGCCGGCTTACCGCTCAGTACGGCATGAAGTTGATTACCAAGGCCCGGATCAGCCACTATTTGTTAACGGCAATCCTGAACTGATGGCGCAATTACTGGATAAGATTATCGAGAATGCCTTTGATTTTGCTGAACCGCACAGCACCATTACTATCCAATTATCGACAACCGACAGCCCAAACTGCTACCACTTACATATCCGCAACCAAGGCCCCCAGATTAAGGCCGAACAATTACCGCGATTATTCGAATCTTTACAATCCTTTCGTAGTCAACAAGACAGCAAACCCCATTTAGGCATTGGCTTATATCTGGTTAAATTAATTGCTGAGTTTCATAAAGCCGAAGTAAAAGTGATTAATCTCGAACAACCATCAGGTGTTTGTTTTCAGCTCAGCGGATATCTAAACACCCCAGACCCAAAAAAACCGTTGATAAAGCCTAAGTCAACTACAAAAAAATATCACCATAACCGCAATGATTGTTAGAATAGACAAGATTTTACTGTAAATAATAACTTCATGACCAAGCACATACCAAATTTCCTGACCATACTTCGGGTACTTCTCATACCGGTCATGATTTTATTTTTTTATTTACCTTACGAATGGTCACGATTCGTAGCCTGCTGGATCTTCGTTTTGGCTGGTATTACCGACTTTTTAGATGGTTATATCGCCCGAAAGTATAACCTCTCCTCAAAATTGGGCGCTTTTTTAGATCCAGTAGCCGATAAACTCACAGTCACTACGGCCTTAATAATTTTACTACAAGACCACCCAACCATCCTTATGATGATAGCCACTGTCGTAATCATCGGTCGCGAACTCACCATTAGTGCCCTGCGTGAATGGATGGCTGAACTCGGCTCCCGTAACGCAGTCAATGTCGCCATGATCGGTAAAATAAAAACCGTATTCCAAATGACCGCCATTGGCTTTCTGCTTTATGAAGCCGATCTCTGGATTATTCCGGTCCAAATCATTGGATTAAGTCTGCTCTATATAGCCGCCGCATTAACACTCTACTCTATGATTATCTACCTAAAAGCCGCCTGGCCTATGATGCGCCAATAAAAACTCAAAGTTTTAGCACAATATTTCGAAAATGGATTGACAATAAAATCATTAAGGATAAAATGGCCCACCTCAAAGCGGGAATAGCTCAGCGGTAGAGCACAACCTTGCCAAGGTTGGGGTCGGGAGTTCGATCCTCCTTTCCCGCTCCAAACACCAAAGGGCTGATTTAATCAGCCCTTTTTGTTTTCAGCCACAAGCACCTCGTCAAAACACAAAACGAGACTTGCACTGACAACAAATAAAAGCGAGAATACATCGCGTTGAAGATAACACACCGGCTGGATGGCAGAGTGGTGATGCAACGGATTGCAAATCCGTGTACCCCGGTTCGATTCCGGGTTCAGCCTCCATCTTCAGTAAAACAAAAAAGGAATTAAAAATCCTTTACAGCTTTCATTTTTTAACTAAAATGGAGCCTTCGCCAAAACCGCGAAACAGGAATCTCTTCTAAGCTCATAACAATGAGCCAAGAAGAAACAAGGAAATACGCAGTATTTGATGAGCTCACAAAGAAAGGGACATCATAAAGGACTTTTGATAGCCACTTTTACAGTGAGACTGTCAAAGACAAGGAAAGAGTCGAGAGTGCAAGCATGTGCTTGATCAAGTTTCGACGCAGTAATTGATGACCTCTCGAAGAAAAGAGGCATTACAAAGGAATTTTTGCTAGGCTTATGGTTTTATGAGTTTAGTAGAGACAAGGAAGGCGTTGTGAGTGCACGCATGTGCTCGAGCAACAACTGACGCCGTATATGCTAACCTCATGGAAGCATAAGATAGCAAAAGGCCCGGGTGGCGAAATTGGTAGACGCAGGGGACTTAAAATCCCCCGACTGTAATGGTCATGATGGTTCGATTCCATTCCCGGGCACCATTTTACACTGGTGCCACAATACTTCAAAGCCTAACAAACAACCCTCGTTCCCATGCTCTTATTATTTACCAACCTCACACCACCCTGAACCCAAAATAAACATACTCACCCCCTAACTGCGACCAACTCATCAATTTAGAAAAATCATCAATTAATCTAACCAAGTTAACTTTCCTATAAGCTACAATAATCCCATCTAAAATCAAAAAGAGAAACTTTATGAAAAAAATTCTATTGGCTAGCCTCATGACAGGCAGCCTACTCCTTCTCAGCGGTTGTGGCGCGCCTTGTAACGAGCAAGTGCTCAAAGACAAAATGCAAATAGTCACTGAAAAAATGCAAAAAATTGCTGAATCCGGTGACATTAGTAAGTTAATGTCACTCGGTAAGTATTCTAAAGAACTCTCAGGTATGCAAGGCGCCAACAAGGACAATTTAGAGCCTGTTTGTAAAGCTGTGGATAAATTGATTGCCGAACTAGATAAATAATAATATCCTGAATTCCATATGTAAGTGCAACGATTATCTTTAATCGTTGCACTACTCAATTCTTAATTAAAAGTCATTCAACAAATCAATCATCGTTTTAACCGTAACCCGTTGTTCACAAGCCTGTTGCAGCTCTTTATGGGATTTTAATATTGAGCCAAAAGCCGGCAACTTAAAACTTCTTTGACTGTGACACTTGCGACAAAAACCATGACAAGTATTATTACCTGACAAAGGACTACCACCGGCACCAACAATATAAACCCGATCACAGCAGACATTGTCTAGTAACCAGTCACCGTTCATATAGTGCTGTAACAACAAGCCGATGTTGCAACTTGGTGCAACTAAATAGGCCACACTTAAATACAGCCCCGGAAAACTTATATTGGCATAATCTGGATTACGGATAATAAATTTTCGGTGCAACCAAATCCGCTCAAAATTCTTAATAAATAAACCCATATCGGCAAACTTATCTTTTATATATTGCACTTGAATACGCTCTATTTCAGCTAACTCAATATTTAGAATTTTACCAAGCTGTTGGAAATAAGCATCAGGCAAGTATCCGGTTTGCTCAAAATGCTGCAAACGTCGCAGGATTTTATTTATATTGCTATGACCAAAACGTTTGGCTAATTGTAAATTACTTAACTGAGCGGCTTGTTGCCGGTTTTTGATTACGTTGATTAATTCGTTATTAACCTCAAGCAATTTTTTTCGTGGTTTAACAAGGGTGGTGACTGAAAAGTCTAGGTTCATGATGTTTTCCTATTTAGTAGTGATTTAACGCCCTACAAGTTGGGTAAATAGCGTTTTAAAATGTTTTAGTGCTTAAGTCCTATTATAGGCTTTGGCACACTAATTGAAATAAAAAACTCAAATGCCTCAGCTTAGAGGCGACACACTTTGACGTATTGTCTCAGCTCGGGTATGACTTCTTGTTCAAACCAAGGATTATGCATACGCCAATAGCGGTTACGTGGTGAAGGGTGTGGCAGTGGAAAGTACTTTGGTAAATAGCAGTGACGATTACGTACAGTTTCAGTCAGGGTTTTGGGTTTATCTTTTAGATAGTATTTTTGTGCATACTGGCCGATTAATAGAATTAATTCAATTTTTGGCATCAGTGACAGTAACGGTGCATGCCAAAGGGGCGCACATTCAGGTCGTGGCGGTAAATCTCCTGATTTACCTCGACCGGGATAACAAAAACCCATCGGTACAATCGCAACCAAATCCGGGTTATAAAATATATCACGGCCAATATTAAGCCAGCGACGTAATTCTTCACCACTGGGGTCATTCCATGGAATGCCGGTTTCATGCACTCGGATGCCGGGTGCTTGGCCAATAATCAATAATCGACTGTTACCGGATGCTTGCACCACAGGTCGCGGCCCAAGTGGCAGATGTTGTTCACAGACACGGCATTTACGAATTTGTTTTAACAGTTGTTGCATTAGCTACTGGCTTTTAGAACCCGAGCACGTTGTTTTCGTAGCTGAGCTTCGCGGTGAGCGATATAACCACCGGAGGCGAACACCACTGCTGCACCAATCAAAGTCCATTGATCGACCGCTTCATCAAAAAACATCCATGCCAGAACAATAACAAAAGGCAATCGAGCAAAGTCAAAAGGCATTACCAATGAAACTTCACTACTGCGAATTGCATGGGTAAACATTAAATGGCCCATACTTCCACAGAACCCCAACGCAACCAACAACACCCAAGTCCAGGCATCAGGCCATTGCCAAACCGTTAAAGCCACCGGGAATGACAAAGGTGTCATTAGTAACACCATAAAAATCACAATGGTATTAGGTCGTTCAGTACGTGATAAGTTTTTAATAATTAAGACTGAAATGGCCATCGTCACCGCTGACAAAATTACTATCAAAGAGGGAAACAAATCACCATCAACTGATGGTCTGAGAATAATCAAAGTACCCATGAATCCGAAAAACACTGCCATCCAACGGCGCATATGAACCTTTTCTTTAAGCACCACAGCAGCACCGATAGTTACAAATAACGGAACGGTAAACCCCAATGCGACGGCTTTCGCTAACGGTAAAACCGTTAATCCCCAAAAGAAACACATCATGGAAATTAAGCCTAATACAGCGCGCAGCATAAATAAAGGTAACCGAGCCGTTCTAATCACCGCCATGCCATATTTAAAAAACCAGGGCAACATAAACAGCAGACCAAACAAATTACGGAAGAAGGCAATCTCGAAAGCATGTAGTTGACTGGAAGCTGCCCGAATCAAGACATTCATAAAACTAAACGCCAACGCCGCCGCCAACATTAACAGAATACCACGAAGCAATTTAGAATGGCTTGTATGAGAAGTCATGAATTATCTGATTAAAACAACCAACTTATTGTAAGCAAAAGGCGGGTTTAGTGCCAGAAAACACCATAAATAGTCACTTATTTTATCTAATATCTAATAACTTTCTCATTAAGTTGAGTTTTTTAAGCTACTCTCTAAGCATTCAATAATACCCCGCAAATCCAGCTATATCTCATTAATACCTAATATTTTCAATTGCTTACAAATTTTCATCTAACTCACATTTAACATTCGCATAACTTGGCCTTAACGAGTCAAAATCTATAATGGTATCCAACATGTCATTGAACATGCTTCTAATTAATAATTTGAGAGGAAACACATTATGAAAACAAATACAGACAAGCTGAAAAATGCCATTAGAACAACAATATTTGCTGCTTCACTTGTTGCTTTTACACCATTTGTTTTGGCTGCTAACTCGCAGTATGACAACGATGATAAGCTAAGAGATGCTTGGCTCGACGGTAAAGTAGAAACAGCTTTGTTGGTAAATAGACATCTGAATAACTTCACTATAGATACTGACGTTAAAGGCAGAACAGTTACATTATCAGGTACCGTTAACTCTGAAATTGATAAAGAGCTCGCTGGTGAAATTGCCAAGGGTATCGAAGGTGTTAATAAAGTTGATAACAAATTAGTGGTCGAAAAAGCCGACAAGAAAAAACACCAAGATGAAGTTGGTGATAATGAAAAGAGATCATTTAGTGATTGGTACTATGACTCAACCACCACGGCTTCGATTAAATCTAAGTTATTATGGAACTCTGAAACATCGGGTCTGAAAGTTAATGTCGATACCAACTACGGTAAAGTAACTTTAAAAGGTGAAGTTAAAAGTTCAACTGAAAAGGATTTAGTTGGCAAAATTGCTGAAAATACTGATGGTGTTAGAAGTGTTGATAATCAATTAGTAGTCAAAAAAGACTCTTAATATTATCTATAAAGTAGCCTGCGGAGTTATCTCCGCAGGCTTTTTTTTAATCATTTATCCACTAAACTATGGGGCTCACAGATGTTATATTATGCTTTAGTATTTCTTGTCATCGCTATCGTTGCCGCCTTTTTCGGTTTTGGTGGCGTTGCCGGAACTGCGGCCAGTATTGCTAAAATTATATTCTTTATCTTTTTAGTACTGTTGGTGCTATCGCTACTAAGTCATTTATTTAGGTAGCTAAAAAATTAAAACAAAAAAACCCCATAATAGACGGGGTTTTTTTGTGTTCGAAAGTGAGTGTTATTTTTTCAATAACAAGACCAATCCTACCACCGCAGAAACGGCGCCACCGATCAAGTAATACATCGTGTCATCACTGTATTTTCCGGTAACTGCTTCAGAAAGCTCCTCAAGTGGTGATTCGGTCGCATTTAGACCAAATAATACCAATACCACACCCAATACCAATAACACCAAACCAATAATTTTATTTGTTTTCATACTGTCATCCTCTATTTAAGGTTAATTAAAAATACATTGAATAACTTTATTTCAATGCAACAAATCCATCATTTGGATTTGGTTTTCTTGCCCTCGGCAGTCTCTTCACAGCCACCGGTTTCTACAATAAGTTGGCTACGTTAGCCGACTCTATAAGAGTATAAGAACAAGTAGCTACCGCCACCAATCGGAATATACGAGTTTCCACATCCGCTTGAATCAGACTCTCGGTTAAATGCGACCGGCAAAGTCAATACCAAGGCAATTATAATCATATGTTAGATGGTCTAATACCAAACCCCAATCAATATATTGTTCGACATTTATACCAATAGAATCCAACATATTTTAATCCGAGTTATTTTTACGTGCGTCGTTCATCTCATTAAGATATTGATCGGCTAATTCTTCGGATTGCTTTTTACTCAAAACAGATTTTGCTTTGGGAAAGTAATCATCTTCCTCTTCTTGTAAATGATGTTTAACTTTATCTGCCAGGTTTTTGGCATGAACTAGCCAAGCTGGAGAATCAAAGGCTGTATCCACCAAAGTTTCAACCATTTCTTCTATTTCATGGTGCTCGGCAATACCATGACGGGCATCATCCTGAGTTTTATCAATTCTAATAAGTGGTACATAAAAATACCGCTCTTCGGCATCGGCATGAATAGCTAATTCAGATTTTAGTTGTTCGAATATTTCGCGTCTTTGCTCAGAATTACCACTTGTTGCGACTATTTTCTCTAATAACTTTTTCTGAATGAAGTGATCTTGTTCAATGGCTTGATAAATATCCATGTTCTATGCTTAAAGTAAGTAATAACTAATTATTTTAGAATAATTCCAGTTTGATAGCTACCGTTATATTAAACATCACCCATTGAATCGGATGGCCCGTTTACGTCGCATTGATGCCACGTAGATACCGGCCATAACCGCCAGAAAGCCGAGCACATCCAAACTAGTAGTTGGTCGGGCAAAAAATATCACATCCCATAACATAGATAAGGCCGGTTGTAATAACAACAGCAAACCCACTACCGAGGTAGCCAATAATGGCATCGAGCGGGTAATAACAACCCAGCCTAAAACCTGACAAAACACCCCTAAACTAATCATTGACAATAAAGACTGAGTATCTTTAATGGCGAAACTCTGTTGCTCAAAAACACCCACCACCGCTAAGATAATGGCGCAAAACATAGACATTACACCTAAATTAGCCATTGGCGAAAGTGTATCAGACTGGCCTTGTAATTTTCTCATAACCAACATAAAGCCAGTGTAAGCCACCGCCGTGGACAGACCGAAGAACACCCCCCAGCGATACTCCGTATCCACGTTTGACCAATCAACACCCACCAACAAAAACAATCCAACAAAGGCCAAGCCTAAACCGAGAATAAATTTCCAGCCAACTTTTTCATGCAAAAACATAACCCCAAACAGGGTCATGAAAAAAACTTGGAAATTACCCAATACGGTGGCCAAACCAGGCCCCACAAATATAATACTACGATGCCAAAGCCACAAATCAATCGCAAAAAAAGCTGCAGCCGCTAATAGCTTGAGTCCATAAGCACGGCTGTGCCATAAAGTACGACCGGTCAATAAACAGGTAAATAGTAATAAGACTCCACCAATCGCCATGCGATAAAAGCCACTGACAGTTGGTGCTAAGTCAGCTAATTTAACCCAAACACTGGAAGTACTAATTAAAACTGCACCGAAAAATAAAGCCATGGTGGCTGATTGCCGTTTATTTAAGTGTATATCAACCATTAAGCATGGACTCCAAAGTAATGAACATAAGGCAAATCGGTCATAAGCCGTTAGAATACGACATTATTTATGACAGCAGTATCAACAATCAATAGATTTTTTGATGTAAATCATATAACTACTAATACGACTCATTTATAGCCGGCTTAGCCGGATTTGCTTTAATAGGCATGTGGTTGTTATACCAGCAACACGGAATCATTTTTTCCGGATTATCCTATTACACACCCAATTTGTGGCATGCTCATGAAATGATTTTCGCCTATACCATGGCGATTATTGGTGGTTTTTTATTAACAGCTATTCCTAACTGGACTCGTCTTCCCACTAGTACGCCATTCACATTAGCGATATTAAGTTTGCTTTGGTTAGTCGGCCGTTTAGTAGCATTTATTCCGGGTTTTACCGATTGGATGATTGCTTTAGCGGATAGTCTGTATCTGCCGATGCTGGCTGTTATGATTTCTAGGCCCTTGATTAAATCCGGCAATAAACGCAATTACTTTATGATTGGTTTAGTCAGCTTATTTGCAATTATTAATATCGCATCTCATCTGGCAATACTTAATAATGATTATGCTTTAGCACGCAGTCTATATAACTTTACCTTTTATTGGGTGTTACTCCTAATTGTCATCATGGCCGGTCGGGTGTTCCCGATGTTCAGCCAGAATGGTGTACCTGAACGTTATGTTGCAGGCCGATATACGCTGGTCGAACAACTCATTCCGCCACTGATGATTGCTTGGATTTTTGCTATCAGCTTTGGCTATGCTTATACTTGGGTCTGGGGCACATTAACTGTGGCCAATATCGTGCTACATACAATTCGTTTATACGGCTGGTATAACAAACAAATATGGTTGAAACCACTTGTTTGGGTTTTACATATAGGCTATCTGATGCTTATTATTGGTTTTATAATGCAATTATGGCTGATCATTGAGCCCGGTGATTATTACTTAACATTACATGTTTTCTCAATCGGGTGCTTAGGTATTATTACCATCGGAATGATGACCCGTGTTAGCTATGGCCACTCGGGGCGTAACCTAAACAATCCACCGAAACTACTGGGCCCTATTTTCGGTCTACTGATCTTATCTGTAGTAATTCGCTCTATTCTACCGCTGGTTGGTATTGTCAGTCACTTTAATGGCATGCTGATAGGTGGCTGTTTATGGATATTGGCCTTCCTGCTATTCTTTTTCCGCTATCTGCCGGTTTGGTTTAAACCGCGGGCGGATGGTCAACCCGGTTAATTTTGATTTCATAGAAAATATGATATTCCGACTTTAAAAACTCGGGATTTATAAAAACATAATAA
>CAJDWB010000007.1_pt1 | contig 32166 bp, 31 predicted proteins | sample 7391501 | NCBI WGS metagenome assembly CAJDWB01 (sample SAMEA7055733, study PRJEB34461) | soil metagenome | biome: terrestrial ecosystem; feature: Peninsula; material: soil | place: Antarctica | collected 2016 | reverse complement strand
ATTCCAGCAGGCGTAGCTTTAGGAATTGTTAATTATGCATCCATCTATTATATTTTAAAAGCATTAAACCATGAGTCGCTAGAGAGCTCTACAGTTTTCACTATAAATAATGTGGCGATAGTGATGCTTACTTCTATGCTAGGCTTGTTGTTTTTTAAAGAAAAACTGTCTGTTAAAAACTGGATTGGAATTGGATTGGCTATTATTTCAATCTTATTAGTAACTTTGGCTTATCATCCCGCACCGCCTACCATGTGGCAATATTTGTGCGGTGATTTTGAAAAAGTACATATAATTATTGAAAAAATAGCGATTCCGCCACAACTTTTACAAAAAAATTACCTAACAGATGTTAAATTCAAACAAGAACTGTTTAATTGGAGTGAACAGTTGTGGTATAAACAAGATAGTAAGTTGGCTAAATATTATGGAAGACCAAACATTTAAAGTTATTTTTAAGGGCAAGACCGTGCGCGACGCCGATCCAGAGCAGGCACAGGCACATTTCGCTAAATTATTTAAGCTATCGCCGGAAAAAGCCAAGCTTTTTTTTGATGGTAAAGCGCGGGTATTGAAAAAATCCATGCCTATGGATAAAGCCAATCATTTTCGAGCGGTAATGAGAAAAGCCGGTATTAAGGTGTCATTGGAAAAAAATGAAATTGATAGTGAAACTAAAGCCGCTCAGGAATGGGAAGTTAGTGAGCCCGGTGTAGTTATCATACGACCCATTCAGCCACCACAAACCCATATCGAAACCAGCCACATCAAATTGTCCTTCGATTTAAGACCTTTAGCGGAGAAATTCGACTTTAAACCTGAGGAAGTCAATATTGATCATATTCGCATTGATGAAGATTCCGAACGGCCAATCGTCGAACCCAAAGAAATTGAAGTGCCAGAATTCGATACCGACGACTTAACCACCGCTGAAGTGGGCGCCATTATGGTTGATGCGCAGATAGTCGAAACGCCTGATATCCCGGTTGATGGTTTGGAGCTGGATGATTCCGACGAGCCAATTGTTAAAAAAGTCAAATATGAAGAATTTGAAGTTGATATTTCAGGCATTTCTTTGCAAGTGGAAGAGTAAAAGTCTCTACTATTTTAAACCTTAAATTCTTTTAAAAACTCATAATCAGCCTGACAGGCGGCGGCTACTTCCGCTTCTCGATCTGTTAACGGTGTGGCTTTTTCTTGATAGGCCTTAAATCCGGTGGATTCAATTACCCGATTGTACCAATGGCTGGCCCAGACGCCATCTGAGTCACGGTAACCTGTTGGCCAACTGAGCATGTCGTCATCAAAACAAACACCTAAAGCAAGACACAGTTTCTGTAAAGTTTCTTTTGGGCGATTAAGTACATCCACAGACTCAATCACTGGCGGATTTTCAGATTTTATGTCTCTGACTAAATTAAAAATCCTTAGCTGGCGACCATAACCCAAAGCTTCAGCAGTGATTTCCGGGTATTTGCGTACGTAGGAACGCACCACATCTTTGGGGTCGCGGATTAAAAAAGCATGGTTAAAAGGAGCAATCAAATAATCTTTAACAAAAGCCATATCCGGCATATGGTGGGCCATGTGTTTTTGGTAAAAAATATCCACATGGGCAGCTTGTGGGGCCAATAATTTTTCCAGCACAGCTTGATAATTAGTGCCTTGCGTAGCCATCACTTTTTCTTTTAAGGGATGATTCTGGCCACTGTGGGCTAAAAATGGACCATAAAATGGCTCATCTATAACCACTGTATCGGCACGATTTTCCCAACTGCGCATCATGGCGGTCGATATATTGCGTGGTCCTGACCACATAGCAATGCGCTTCATGGGTTTGGTTTTAGTTGCTGTTGTACTTCGTCAGCGATAAGAGCCTCATAAGCCTGTTGTAAAGATTTCATGACGGTGTAATTTTCCGGGTTACCAATGTCACGACCATCCACTGTAACCACCGGTGTGACGCCAGCAAAGGTGCCGGTGATAAAGACTTCATCAGCACTGTAAACATCGTATAAAGAAAAATTCTTTTGCTTAATTGGTATGCCTAATTGCTCACATAGTTCTATTATTTTGCCGCGAGTTATACCAGCCAAACAAAAGTCGCCAGTGGATGTCCATACTTCACTATCCACCACCATAAAAAAGTGAGTGGAATTGCAAGTGGCAACAAAACCGTGTGGATCCAGCATTAAAGCTTCATCCGCACCGGCGGCGATGGCTTGAATACAAGCTTGAATGCAGTTGTGTTTAGAATGTGAATTGATTTTATGGTCCTGTATATCCGGGTAACCTCGCCGTACATGGGCGGTAAATAAAGTTACACCCTGATTTTTCTTTCGGGTTGAGGGTGTTTTGTATTCCGGAATAATCACTACCGTAGTTCCGAGTTTAGTAGCGGCTGGGGATTGATAAGGCGTGGTTTTTTCACCACGAGTTACCATCATGCGCAGATGCACATGGTCATGCATATCGTTGGCTTCAACAGTTTGATAGAGCATTTGTTTAAAATCATCGGCGCTAAATTCCAGATCCATAGCCAACGCCTTAGCGCCTTTAAACAATCGTTTTAAATGATTGTCAATAAATACCAGCTTGCCCTCATGCAGACGCATGCTTTCCCAGATGCCATCGCCCATAATGAAACCGCTGTCAAAAACCGAAATTTTAGCCTCTTTACGTGGCACCATCTCGCCATTAACGTAAATAAGAACCTCTTGATTGCGGGCATCATTCTCCGCCGCGTGACTACCTGTGCTCATGGCTGTGCTTGTCCGGTGTTTAAAACATTATAGTAGGATTTTTGATTGGCTAAGGCAAATTTAATTTTCTTGCTATGAATTTTGTTGTGATAAAGTATTTATTTTCCAATGGGGTTTGCGATGGCAGTTCGGACTTTGTGGTTTTTGTTGGCTGTGTTTGTAGTTATCCTTGCTTGGTCGGTATATCAGCCTTTTGATATGACTACTTGGGTTTTGGAGGCTTCGCCGGCGATTGTAGCGGCTCTATTACTGGTGGCGACTTATCGGCGCTTTAAATTGACCGGGGTGGTGTATGTATTGATTTTCTTACATGCGGTGGTGCTGGTGGTCGGTGGTCATTACAGTTATGCAAAAGTACCTTTCTTCGATGGCTTTATACAGTTTATTTGGCCCGAACGTAATAATTACGACAAGCTAGGACATTTTATGCAGGGCTTGGTGCCGGCCATGGTTTGCCGTGAATTGGTTTTGCGTTATGAGGTTTTTAATTCTCGTGCTTGGATGAACTTTTTTATTGTTTGTTTTTGTTTGGGTTTTTCAGCTTTTTATGAATTAATTGAATGGTGGGTAGCGATACTCAGCAGTGCCGGAGATGAGTCTTTTTTGGGTACCCAGGGTTATGTATGGGATACTCAATCGGATATGTTTTTGGCTTTGGTTGGTGCGGTAGTTGCTTTAGTTATTTTTTCACGTTGGCATGATAAGCAGTTAACTGCCTTGGAGGTTGTTTAAGAAAGCAGATAATCAAAGATAGCTTGACGTATCAAAACGCCGTTTTTAACCTGTTCTAAAATAACCGATTGCGGCCCGTCGGCAACTTCGCCGGCGATTTCAATGCCACGGTTCATGGGGCCGGGGTGCAAGACAATGGCATCAGCTTTGGCCCATTTGAGTTTTTTACTGTCTAAGCCGTATTGTTCATACCAACTGGCCATATCGAGATTCTCATTAGTGGCAAAGCGCTCTTTTTGGATACGTAACATCACTACCACATCACTGTCTGTTAAGGCTTCTTTTAAACTGTCAGCAGATTTATCGGCATGGTTTTTGGGAATTAAATCAGTAGGGCCGAAGAGATTGATATTGTTATTACCGAGTAGAGTTAATCCATCAATCAAGGAATTGGCGACCCGTGAATGTTTAATGTCGCCGATGATAGTTACTTTTAATTGGTCGATATTGTTTTTGTGTTGGCCAATGGTGTAAAGGTCTAACAGGGCTTGGCTGGGATGCTGATTCTGGCCGTCACCGGCGTTGATTAAGTGGATTTCTTTGGGCAAATAACTTTTAACTTGCTCATGAATATGACTTTCAGGGTGGCGCATAATAATGACGTCTGGGGCCATTGCAGCCAGAGTTTTTAAGGTGTCATCAAAACTTTCGCCTTTTTGTATTGAGGAGTTCGCCATGGTTAAGGCCGAAGTTTGCATGCCTAAATTTTGTGCGGCTAATTGAAATGAGATCAGTGTTCGTGTTGAATTTTCATAAAACAAACACAAAGCAGTTTTCCCCAACTGTTGTTGTCTGCGCTCAGATACTGTCATTTGTTGTAAGATATTAGTGCGTTCAAATAGTGTTTGGATATCGGCGGTGGTGAGATCATTAATGGCCAGTAAATGTTGCATATTAAACCTGTTGATTAAACCATGATTGCAGAATAAGCGCGGCAGCTTCAGCGTCGAGCTGTTGTTTGTGTTTGGCTTTTCGGGTTTGTTGACTGCGTTGTTGTTGAAAGTCACGTTCGGCTTCATAGGAAGTTAACCGTTCATCGCAATATTCAATGGCTAGTCCCGATTGGTGGCCAAGTTTACGGCCAAAATTTCTCACTTCACGAGAAATATCTTGTTCCTCTCCAGCCATAGTTAAGGGTAAACCGATAATGATTCGGCTAATCTGCCATTCTTTAATGATAGCTTGTAGCTGATCTAAAATATCGTTTTGTTTGATCAATACTTTTAGTGGATTAGCGGTGGAAGTTAAGGTTTGGCCAATGGCTAAACCAATACGTTTACGGCCGTAGTCAATGCCTAACAACAGTTCAGGCATGACCTAAGGTGTCGATGAGTTGATGCGGCTTAATGCCTAATATCCCCAGTGCTTTTGACCATTTATCGTTGATTTGATGAAACAGCATGGACTCGTCCACTGGACTCCAAAGCCAGTCATTGTTAGCGATCTCCTGTTCAAGCTGGCCGGCATCCCAAGTGGCGCAGCCCAATGCCATCAGCCATTCGCCTTTTAGATTATTATTGGCAATAGCATGGATAATATCTTTAGAGGTGGTCAATGCCAGTGATGGTGATAATTGTAAGGAGCTGTCAAAGGATTGTTCACCGCGATGTAAAATAAAACCACATTCCGCATTCACCGGTCCGCCTTCATAAATAGTTGGGTTAGCACTTAGTCCTTTATTTTCAATATCTAAACCAGCCAAGATTTCATCAAAATCAATCTCGCTCAGAGCGTTAACGTTAATACCCATGGCACCGTGTTCATTATGTTCGCAGATAAGAATAACCGCATGACTAAATCGTTCATCGGGCATGCCGGGCTGGGCGATAAGTAATTGGTTGGTTAAATTCATTATTTTTGTCTCAATAAATGACCGGGGAGAAACTGCCATGTGCGGGTAATATATAAAATATCAACCTGTTCTTTGGTTTCTGGTAAGGGCTCGAAGGGTTGTGATATTTGGATAATGTGTTTCGCCGCATCATTAAGAAAACGATAATCCGAGGGTTTTATAATTTTAATTTCATGTAAGCTGCCGTCTTTATTTATACCAACGGTAAGCATCACTTCGCCTTGGAATGATTCTTTCTTTGCTTTTTCAGGATAGTTTAAATCACCAGTACGTTCGATTTCTTTGACCCAGTTGTTAATATAGGGCGCAAACTCATAAGCTTTGGTACTGCTGGAAACGTATTTGGTCCGTGGTCTTTTTGCGTAGCGCTCAATTTTCTTGGCAATTTCTTCTTTCATTTGCGCTAGCTTTTGTTCACGGCTGTTTTTTTCCTGTTGTTGTTTGGGGGTGTTTTTAGTTTGTTCTCGGCGCTCGGTGGATTGTTGTTGCGCGGATCGTTTAGCAGTAATAATGGCAGTATCTTGTTCGGCTAATTGTTTTTGTTGTTTTTGACTTTGTTGTTTGGCGATACCTTCGGCAACAACGGCCGGACCGCTGACTAGGCTGGTCGGACGGGTTTTGTCTTCAGAATCACCACCACCTTGTTGGTCGTTAACTGATAAGTAATCTGCTTCTTCGGGTGTCTCGCTGTGTATTTTTTTAGTAAGAATAACATCCATACTATGGATGACTTTGGGGGTTCTTTTTTGGTATGAAAAAGAAACCCCTAAAATAACAACGGCTAGCAATAATACCGCCAAGGTAAAGGTCATGACATTTTTATCTTTAGCGGTAATTTTTGGTGTCATCTCAGTTGCTCAAGCGCATCAAATAACTGACCGGCAATATTGAGATTATAAATACTGTCTAATTCGCGAATACAGGTGGGGCTGGTAACGTTGATTTCAGTAAGATAATCGCCAATAACATCAATACCGGCAAAAATAATGCCCATAGATTTCAGAACCGGCCCGACTGCGGCGCAAATTTTATAGTCTTGTTCGCTTAAGGGCACACCTTTGCCGGTGCCACCTTTGGCTAAATTGCCACGAAAATCACTTTCTGATGGAATTCGTGCCAAAGCGTAGTGCACCGGTTTGCCGTTAATTAGCAAAATACGCTTATCACCGGCACTAATTTCAGGGACAAATTTTTGCACAATAGTGGTTTGGGTGCCATTTTTCGTCACTGTCTCTAAAATAACATTTAGGTTCTTGTCATTTTTAGAGGTTTTAAAAATTGACTGGCCACCCATGCCATCCATAGGTTTTATAATCACATCACCTAATTTAGCCACCGCTACCTTGAGTAATTCGGGATTGCGACTGATGCGGTTAGGTGGTGTAAACTCTGTAAAAAACTCGGTAAAGAATTTTTCATTGGCATCTCGTAAAGATTGTGGTTTATTAAATACCAGTACACCTTGTTTTTCGGCTAATTCCAAAATATAGGTGTCCATGATGTATTCCATATCAAACGGCGGGTCTTTGCGCATCGCGATTAAATCAAAGTCGGCTAAAGGACATTGTTTTTCAGGACCTAAGCTGAACCAGTTTTTAGGATCATCTTTAACCTTTATGTTGTGATAGTTAGCAAACGCTATTCCAGCCTCGCTGAATAGGCCGGAAGCAGTGATATAAGCGATGTCGTAGCCGCGAGCTTGGGCTTCCAACAACATGGCAAAACTGGAATCTTTGACCGGGTTGATAGCGGCAATGGGATCCATGACAAATGCTATTTTCATTATTTTGTTTGGTTAATAAATTGTTAATTGTATCGAATTATAATAAGCTTATGATGGAGAATATATAGAATCTGTTATTTATCGACTAGTCAAGCTTGAATATAATGGGTTTTGACTCGATTATGCAAGTGCCTTTACAGCTAATTAAATTTGAACAGTAATTGTTGTAGGCATGCTCATTTTGCATACAAACACCTTAAAGTGATAATCTGGTTTATATAAATTAATTGAAAATTATGGTTATTTTAAAAAAATTGATTTGTAATCATGATTGAAATAGGTTATTTTCTTGAGGAATGACATACTTAGCAGATTTATTTAATCATAAGTGTGAGAAAAACTAACAATGAATAGCCCGTTACTAATGAGCTTGGAGAGAATATGAATTTAGAAGGTTTAAAAGTGATGGTCATTGACGATAGTAAAACCATCCGTAGAACCGCCGAAACACTCTTAAGAAAAGAAGGTTGTGACGTCATTTCGGTGGATAACGGCTATGAGGCATTGTCACAAATTTCTGATCTAAATCCTGATATTATATTTGTTGATATTATGATGCCGCGTTTAGACGGCTATAAAACCTGTGCATTAATTAAAATGAATAGTGAACATAAGTCAACGCCGGTTATCATGCTATCCAGTAAAGACGGTTTATTCGACAAGGCCAAGGGTCGGGTTGTCGGAGCCGAAGAGTATTTGACCAAGCCTTTTACCAAAGAGGAATTGATCGAAGCCATCGAAAATCATGTGAAAAGGGACTAAGTGTTATGAGCAAACAAATCATTAAACCGTTTGAGTTGTTATTGCAATATGAACAAAGAAGCTTGTCTCATGCCTTAGGTAGTGCCACTGATGACAGTACTCGAGGTGACTGGTCCGGGATTGGCTTTAAAATTGGTGACTATCATTTAGTGGCGCCGGTCAATGATGTTAATGAAGTTGTAATTCTACCGGAATTAATACGCATACCTGGCATTGACACTTGGGTGTTAGGCTTGGTTAATATTCGCAGTAATTTGATTCCAGCCATCGATTTAAAGTCTTTTTTAACCAAAGAGCCCGCAAAAATTACCAAACACAGTCGGATGTTAGTTATCAATCAAGCTGGTGGTCAAGCCGGTTTGGTGGTCGATGAAGTATTTGGACAACGTCATTTTAATAAGGCCCAAGAGCAAGATATAGAAGGTGATGACGCATCTCGTATATATGTATATTGTGATAAATTTTTTAATCAAGAAGGGGTTGATTGGAACGTGTTTGAAATTGAACAGCTGATTTCTGATATGGCATTTCAAAACGCCGCCGTTTAGTTTATTTGAGGTAGAAAGAGTATGAGCAGTGCAACTATAGATATGGAACAACGAACTCGAACCCTGCCCCTATGGCAGTTAATGGTGTTGGTTGTTTTAGTTATGGCCTTCTTCGGTCACTCTGTTTGGTTAGCATCGATTGAGTCAAATCGTGCTGAGCATATTCAAGACGTTGATAAGATTAATATTAAAGCACAGCAGTTAACTCAGTATGCGAAACAAGCCAGTGCCGGTAATGTTAATGCCTTTGATGCCTTAATTAACGAACGGCGTATTGTTAATGACACCATGTTGTCCTTAGAAAAAGGTGGAGCTAATTATCCTGCTTTACCGGTGACTGTCAGTCCACAATTCAGCTCCTTAAAAGAAAACTGGCGAAATATTAACAACAATGCGTTGGTTATTATTGAGCAACGTGATCAAATTATGGGTTTGGCTAATATTTCAGATAAATTTACTTCTGAGGTTCCGATATTACAAGCCAGTTCAGATGCTGTGGTAAAACGGCTAGTTGCCATTAAGGGTGACCGGGACCTAATTTACCTATCTTCTCAGCAGCTGGTGTTGGCTGACCGAATGCTTAGACGTATGAGCGAAATTTTAAAAGGCGGTGCGGCTTCTAGCCAGGCAGCAGCTAGTTTAGATAGTGATGCCAAACGTTTCCAAGAGGTTTTGAACATCATGTTTAATGGTTCGGAGGATGGAAAAATCGCAGCTATTTCCGATGACCGTGCCATTCAGTCTTTAGGTGATGTTTACGGTGCGTTTGATAGTGTTCAAGTCGATATCACCACTGTATTGGGCGCCATGGAACTATTCGATGCTCAAACAGCAGCCTCTGATATTGAAATTGATACTGAACTTTTTGTTGTTAATGCGGAAAATTTACGTAATAGCCTTAATAATATTAATCAGGTCGTGCCATCTAATCCCATTGGTTGGGTTATTGCCGGTCTGTCTTTTTTATGGTTATTGTGGATTTTTAGAACTTTATCAAAAAATGACCGAATTCGAGCGGTTGTGGCGCAAGATCAAAATGAACGAAATCAACAGGCTATTCTTCGCTTACTGGATGAAATGGGTTCCCTGGCGGATGGTGACTTAACTGTGAATGCCACGGTCTCAGAGGATATTACCGGCGCCATCGCTGATTCGGTTAACTTCGCGATTGAAGCCTTACGTTCGTTGGTTAAAACCATTAATGATGCTTCTGTCGGCGTGACCTCAGCAGCCCAAGAAGCGCAAGCCACTGCGATGCACTTAGCGGAAGCTTCTGAACATCAAGCAACTCAGATTACCAACGCCTCAGCAGCGATTAACGAAATTGCTGTATCCATTGATGAAGTTTCAAAAAACTCATTGGAATCAGCTGATGTGGCACAGCGCTCGGTACTAATTGCCCATAATGGTGCTGAGGTGGTACGTGAGACCATTCGTGGTATGAATAATATTCGTACCCAGATTCAAGATACTTCAAAACGAATTAAGCGCTTGGGTGAAAGCTCGCAAGAGATTGGAAGTATCGTTGAATTAATTAATGATATTGCTGAACAAACAAATATTCTGGCACTAAATGCAGCCATTCAGGCCGCCTCATCAGGTGAATCAGGACGCGGTTTCGCCGTGGTTGCTGACGAGGTACAGCAATTGGCTGAACGTTCGTCGAGTGCAACACGCCAAATTGAAGGTATTGTGAAAACCATTCAAGAGGATACGAACGAAGCAGTTAAGTCGATGGAACAAACCACTACTGAGGTGGTTGGCGGTGCTCGTAAAGCAGAGGACGCCGGTGAAGCATTGACCGAAATTGAAACAGTATCGAACGATTTGGCGGAATTGATTCAAAATATTTCCGAAGCGGCACGTCAGCAGTCAGTGGCAGCCACTAACATATCGGGCACCATGAACGTGATTCAGGAAATTACTACCCAAACTTCAGCCGGTACCCAACAAACTGCAGAGTCGATTGGTAACCTGGTGGAATTGGCGACTGAGCTCAGAAAATCGGTAGAAGACTTTAAGTTACCGGATGATGAATTTTATTAATTTGAGAGATCTATGAATAGCTCTTTAAGCTGCTACTAAGTTGAAATGTACAAAATGTATAAACAGCAACCGTTTGTTGAAATAACACCACTGACAGAAGAGGAGTATCAGCGCTGGTCGAGTCTTCTGGCGCAACGATTGGGTATTATTGTGCCCAAAGAACGAAAAATGTTTTTACAGTCAAAAATTTGGTCGCGAATGCGAGAAATTGGTTACCAGCGGTATGACCATTATTGGGATTTTATTAATTCCGGGATTGAGGGCAATCTCGAGTGGTCACAATTGGTTGATAGATTGACTGTTCATGAGACATCTTTTTTTCGTCACCAGCCCTCTTTTGAATTGGTGGCAGATGATTTAAAGGCCCACATTGCGGCAGCTGACGATGTGGTTAAGTATAAAATTTGGTCGGTAAGTTGTGCCACTGGTGAAGAAGCGTATTCTTTGAGCATGATTGCACACAGCATCTGCCAACAAGCAGCAAAAAAATGCTATTTTGGGGTGACCGCGACGGATGTCAGTAGTCCGGCCATTGCTTTGGCTAAACAAGGTATTTACGGTATTGACAAAAAACAACAAATTGATGCCCAGTATCATTCTTATATAGAGACACTGAATGATGAGATGTTTACCTTGTCAGCACAATTAAAAAAACGGATGGCTTTCGGGGTATTTAATTTATTGGATGTAAAGCGTCCATCTCAGGTTAAATACGACGTCATTTACTGTCAACACGTTTTAATGTACTTCGAGCGCGCAGTGCGGATGCAAATTTTAGACGGCTTAGTAACCCATTTGAACAATAAGGGTTTATTGATTTTAGGTCAAACTGAGATTAACGCATGGTCTCACCCGGATATGCTACGGGTGGAAAAAGGGCGAACTTTGGCATTTAGGCTTAAATAATTATGAGTAATAAAGAAAATTTAGACTTCTCAACATTAACCTGGGTTAAGGCCGAGTTAGATGAAACTTTGAATCGTGCCAAAGATGCGTTGATGGCTTACGTTGAAGAAACAGAGGACAGCAATCAGCTGCAGTTTTGTATCACTTATTTACACCAAATTCAGGGTACGCTGAAAATGGTTGAGTTATACGGTGCGGCAATGGTGGCTGAAGAAATGGAAGCGGTTGCTAAAGCCCTGTTGGATGGTGTCATTGATGATATTGATGCAGCTTTTGATGTCCTGATGCGTAGTATTTTACAGTTACCTGACTATCTGGAACGTATTGAATTAGGTCATAAGGATGTGCCCATTGTTCTATTGCCTTTAGTCAATGATTTACGGGCAGTAAGAAGTCAACGACTATTGTCTGAAAGCGCATTATTTAATCCAGATTTAGAATTGGGTGTGCCGGAATCTATCAGCAGTCAAAATATCGCCTTGCGGGGCAATCAATTAAAAACTGCGTTGATGAAAATTCGTTCTGCTTATCAGATGGCTCTGTTGAAATGGATTAAGCAAGACGATTCAGAGAGAGCACTTTTTCAACTCCAGCAGGTGTTGTCGAAGTTGCGAATGATTTTAACCCCAAGTTACTTGAAACAGTTATTTTGGGTGTATGGTGGTTTACTACAGGGATTAGCAGAAGGGAATGTTAAAGACAGTATAGCCATTAAATCGTTGGCTGCTAAAATTGATTTATTTATCAAAGAGCTCAGTAATGAAGACAGTCACATTAAATCCACCAGCCGGGCATTAACGCGTAACTTTTTGTATTACATTGCAATAGGTGAAACCGGTTCTGCTAAGGTTGATGAGATTAAAGCATTTTTTAATTTAGATCGCTTTATTCCTGATGAAATAGATATTGATCATGCCAAAGGCAGTTTATCCGGGAAAAATAAAGAATTACTTCAAACCGTATCGGCAGCCATTAATGATGATGTTCTGGTGGTGCAAGAATCATTGGATCTGTTTATTCGTAACAAATCAGCAAAAGCCGGGGAACTCGAACCGTTGTTGGGAAATTTACAAAAAATTGCAGATACGCTGGGGATTTTAGGCTTGGGCGTAGCTCGTGATAATGTCATTATGCACCAAGCTGAATTGAAAAAAGCTATAGACGATCAACTCCGACCTAAGGATGGAGAGTTATTTGATATAGCGCAAACTTTGTTACGCATTGAGTCAGAATTGGCTGACCATATTCAATCCTTGGGGTTAACGGATGACCGCGTGCCCAGAGATGATCAATCCATACCCCAGTCTGAGCGGCGAGCTATCGTTCAACAGTTAGCGAAAGAATCTATTGTCAACTTACAACAGGTGAAAGCTAATTTTGTGGCATTTATTGAATCACCTTGGGATAAGCAACAGGTAAAAGATAATCCGCGCTTATTAAAACAAATTGCTGGTGCCTTAAATATTTTGCAGCTAGATATGGCCGGTGAACATATTCAGCATATTATTGACTATATTAATGAAGAAATTCTTACCAAATCAGCCAAACCATCGGCGTCTGAGTTGGAGCAATTAGCGACAGTAGTGTCTTCGATTGCAAAACCGAGTAGCCGCTGAGGATCGACAAATGGAATCGATTGGTGAAGTCAGTGGTTCTGAAGACACTGAAGACAGTATCGATCAAGATGAATCAGAAGTAGTTGAGGAAACCGCTAAAATAGAACAAGAAGTGGTTACAACAGTGTCACAGGGTCAGGCTGAATCTGAACCTGAATCTGAATCTGACTCGAAGGAGTATGTTCGATTTGGAGATGATGCCGATGATTTTATCAAAGAAGTCTTTTTAGAAGAATTTGAAGAAGAGGTGCCAAACCTTCAACAACAACATGCAGAATGGTTAAAAGATCCGGATAATAGTGATCATAACTTGTCTGAAATGCGACGTATTTTCCATACTTTAAAAGGCAGTGGTCGTTTGGTTGGTGCTGAAGCTGTGGGTGAGTTCGGTTGGAAGTTAGAAAACATGTGTAACCGTAATTTAGACGGTGCCATTACAGCGGGTGATAACTTTAAAACAGTATTAGCCGACGGCATTCAATTAGCCGATCAGTTACTGGCTGCGCTTAGAGATGAATTGGTAGTACCCGACAACTATTCTATAGTACTTCAAAATGCTACCAACGTAGCATCCGGTAGTGAGCACTTAATAAGTCTTGACCAAATACCAACAGCTGCTGTTGATGAAACGACACATGAGGTAGAAACTGTGCCTGAAAGCGTGGCGGATGATTTCTCTGCGGCTTCACCGGCAAGTGAAGAAGATACTACTTCTGAAGATACCATTGTTGATGAGGTTATGGTTGAAGATACCGCAACTGAAGAAGAAGCTATTGATGACATCGATAAGCCGATTGAGTACCATCCGCCAAGTCGAGATGAATGGTCAGCTGATGCAGATGAAGAAGGTTTAACTGAGCTAATTTCAGAAGATGAGCAAGATGATTCATTGTCACAAACACAGACGCCAACTTTAGAAGATACCGATGCTTTTGATTTTGATGGTATGGACGATGAGGAAGTTAAAAGCAGCCAGTTTGAAGACTCACTTGAGGTTGATGAAGAATTAGATGATGATCTTGATTTCGATGATTTAGCTGACTTAGAAGCTCAATTAGCGGCCTTAGATGACGAAGATGAATTAACATCTGATGAAGATATTACGGTTGCTGGTATTGGCGTGTTGAGCGAAGAAACTTCTGAAGAAATGCTTGAGGAAGATGAAGAAGAATTAGATTTAGAACATGATGCGGCTTTTATCCAGATATTACAAAAAGAAGTTAGTGGTCATTTAGATGATATGGCGAAGCAATTAGACCGTTTTCAGAACGGTTCTGCCATTACGGTTAATGATGATTTTGTAAGAACCGTTCATACACTCAACGGGGCAGCCAGTATGGCGAATGTTCATGCCATTACCAGTATGACTACACCGTTAGAAAAATTAGCGTTACAACTGCATGATAGGGATGAAGCCTTTGTTCATGATGATATTCAGCATATCAATGCTTTAATTCAACATACTAGTGGACAATTAGAGCTATTAGGTGCTGGTCAAATACCAATAGATGATGAAATTGGGCAATACTTTAAAGCACGAATAGAGCAATTGGCTGATACCGAGTACAGTGAGCTCGGTGTTGAAGATGAAGAAGTTGAACTAGAAGAAGCTGAACTAGAAGAAGCTGAACTAGAAGAAACTGAACTAGAAGAGGTTGAACTAGAAGAAGTTGAACTAGAAGAGGTTGAACTAGAAGAAGCTGAACTAGAAGAAGCTGAACTAGAAGAAGTTGAGCTAGATGAAGCTGAACTAGAGGAAGCTGAACTAGAAGAAGCTGAACTAGAGGAAGCTGAACTAGAAGAAGTTGAACTAGAGGAAGCTGAAATTGATGATTACACTAAAGAAGAGGTCCAATATAAGGCAGGGTACGGGGCTTATCAATCAAATGAAGATAACAGTCAAGACCAAAGTGATTTAGAGATAGATGAAGAGCTTTTAGAGATTTTTGCAGAAGAAGCCTCAGAGATTTTCGATCGTGCTGAGCACCACATGGCGGAACTGGAAGACAATCCGGAACGTATTGAACCTGTGCATGGTTTACAGCGGGATTTACATACTCTTAAAGGCGGTGCCAGAATGGCCGGTCTTAATCAAATTGGTGATTTGTCACATCAATTAGAGTCATTGCTGGAAACCATCGCTGGTAAGCAGGTAGACGTCACTCCAATCCAATATAAAGTAATTTCGAGTTCATTAGATCTCCTGCTGGAAATGATCAAAGCCGATGATTTTGGCCAATTGACGTCGATTGAAGCAGCCACTAGTAAAATTGAGGCACTTTTATCTTCGGAAGGTCGCAGCGTTGAAGTCGAATCTGAACTCGATCAAACATTCTTTGACCCGTTAAATCGAGCGGATGAAGAGGATGTTGTTGATGGTGAAGAAACTATTGATTCTGGTGCACCTATACGTGCTGTTAAAAAAGCCAACGTACTTTCCGGTGGACAAATTAAGGTTAATTCGGAATTACTTGATAAGCTGGTGAATTTTGCCGGTGAGGTGAGTATTTACCGTTCACGAATGGAACAACAGTCAGTCGAGTTAAAGCTTAATATTGATGAGTTAGAGAATACTGTAGAACGGGTACGACGTCAGTTGCGTGATTTAGAGCATGAAACAGAAGCACAGATTATTTCAAATTATCAAGTACAAGGTGATGAGCTGGAGGAAGACTTCGATCCGTTGGAGCTAGATCAGTTCTCAACTATTCAACAATTATCACGTTCATTGTCTGAGTCTGTTTCGGATTTAACCAACATTCAAAATTACTTAAAAGAATCGGTACGTTCCTCTGAAACCCTACTTATACAACAATCTCGGGTAAATACTGAATTACAAGAAGGTTTGATGGAAACGCGGTTGGTTACGTTTAACTCGTTGGTACCTCGTTTAAGACGTGTGTTAAGAACCGCTGCCCAAGAACTGGGCAAACAGGCTAAGTTAGTCGTTCATGGTTCCGAAGGTGAGATGGATAAAACAGTACTGGAAGGTATTCAAGCGCCATTGGAGCATATGATAAGAAATGCCATTGTTCATGGTTTAGAAAGCGACCGGAAAGCAGTAGCGAAATCAGAGCAAGGTCATATTGAAATTGATATTTCCAGGGAAGCTACCGAGGTGGTTATCACAGTTGAAGATGATGGTGCCGGTATTAATTTAAAAGCCGTTAAAGCCAAAGCATTGAAAAAAGGACTCATATCTGAAAATCATAAATACACTGACGGTGAAATCGCCCAGCTGATAACCCACAGCGGCTTATCTGCTGCTGATACAGTAACTAAATTAGCTGGTCGTGGCGTTGGTATGGACGTAGTTAACAACGAGATCAAACGTCTCGGTGGTAGTTTAGAAATTAGTTCGAAAAGTGGTAAAGGAACCCTATTTACTATTCGCTTACCTTATACGCTGGCTTTGACTCAAGCATTGATTGTACAGGTAGCGGATCACCGCTATGCCATTCCAGCATCTGGCGTGGAAGGTTTGGTTCGTATGAATGTTGAAGAATTCAAACGACGCTTAGACGAAAATGACTTACAGTATGATTACGCAGGTGAGCAGTACCATATTCAAGAATTAAATAAATTATTGACTGTAGATTCAGACATTATGGCTGAGGGTGACCAAGTGCCTTTGGTTATGATTAAATCTGGTGATCAGGGTGTGGCATTACGGGTTGATCAAACTTTCGGCGGTCGTGAGATCGTAGTTAAATCAGTTGGTACCCAAGTGGCTTCAGTGCCGGGTATTTTTGGCGCAACCATCTTAGGTGACGGTGCAGTGGTTTTAATTCTTGATATTATTCCGATGCATCGTGCTTATGTTCATAAACTTGAACGAATGAAAGCAGATGGCATAGAAGTTGAAGAAGTCCAAGTTGAAGAAGAGGTAATAACCATTATGGTGGTAGATGACTCTATTACTATGCGTCGTGCCGGTGAGCGTATCTTGACACGTAATGACTTTGAAGTAATGACAGCTAAAGATGGCTTGGATGCTTTAAATAAACTACAAGAACAAGTGCCGGATCTTATGTTGTTGGATATTGAGATGCCGCGTATGGATGGCTATGAATTAGCTACTGCGATGAAGCAATCCGACAAATTCAAACACATTCCAATTATCATGATTACTTCACGTACCGGTCAGAAGCATAAAGATCGAGCGAAAGCTATTGGTGTTGAACGCTATTTAGGTAAACCTTATCAAGAATTGGAATTGTTAGAGAATATTAAAGAATTACTAAATTTGGAAGATGCCTAATAAATCTAAGGTTGGCTTGGTTCATATGGGTAAGAAGCAAGCCTCTTCTGACTTTTTAGCGCAGCAATTACAAGCGCGAGATTATCAAACTATCGATTATGATGCTGAAAACTTTGTGGTATCTGACCCTTCGATTGGCGCTTATATTATAAATTTAAATGATTCGGATTTTGACCTCGAACCCTTGATTCATGAACTGGTTATTCAAGGCGCAAAAATTATTTTTAATGACACCAAAGTGGCCAATGATTTGGTGGGATGGAATAAAAATCGTTGGTTGAGACATTTGTTACATAAGCTCGACCCCGACCATGATTTATTACCTGAAGTCGTTGATCCAAAAAACCGAAAAGATATTAATTTGGCACAATTTGGTATTCAGCAGGTTTGGATATTAGCGGCCTCAATCGGCGGTCCCGAAGCCATGCTGCGATTTTTAGGCGAATTTAAGGGTGATGAGCCGTTGTTATTTATCATGGTTCAACACATGGACAGTGAGTTTGTTGGTATGATGGAAAAACAACTGCAAAAAAACCCTAAAATACCGGTAAAAATTGCTGCTTCCGGTTTAAAAATACAAGCAGGGCATGCCTTGTTGGTGCCGGTAGATGAAGACATTGTGATTCAGTCAGATGGGTCAATATCGGTTAAAGATTATAATCCGACACGGGTTGCAACACCTTGCATAGATGATGTTTGTGCGGATTTAATAAGCCAATTGAAAAAAGTCAACATGGCTGTTTTCAGTGGTATGGCCAGGGATGGGGTGGTGGGAGCCACCAATGTATTTGAAAATGGTGGTACAATTATTACCCAGACGGCAGCAAGCAGTGTAGTGTCATCTATTTCAGACGAAGTGCGTAAACTAAATATGTCACAGTTTGACGGTAAGCCAGAAGAAATGGCACATTACATAACAGAAAAATTACAAAACAAAACAGGTGATTAAATGGCCAATGATATACGTGCGGTACTGATTCCCATAGAACCGGGCAGAAAATTACTTTTACCCAATGCGATGGTAGCGGAAGTAATGGCTATGCGCAGTATTGATGACAGTGACAGTCCAGAACCATGGATATTGGGATCAGTGTCTTGGCGTGGTTGGGATCTGCCATTAATTGATTTTGGTTTGTTAACCGGTTACTTAACTGATCATGATCATGCAGTCCGTAATACCGATAATATTGCAGTCTTAAAATGTATTAATCACCCCGAGAAATTACCATATTTTGCGGTGTTATCGCGCGGTATTCCAAAGTTACAAGTAGTGTCACGGGGTGATATCCAATTACATGAAGAGCATGAAGTCGGTCATCATGCAATTGCTTCGTTGGTCTCTATTCAAGATGAAATGGCTGATATTCCCAATATGAATTATTTGGAAACACAACTGATTAGCCTCACTGGCGAGCCGGTTTAAAGTCTCCGAATAAAGCATGTAAGGCGCTTAACACAACAGGTGCCATGGTTTCAGTGCGTAAAACCCGCTGCCCTAAACAGACGCCAAAATAACCTGCTGCCGTAAACCGGTCTAATTCTTCCGGCGAAAATCCACCTTCGGGGCCTATAAACACGGTTTGTGATTGTTGCAGATACTCCGGAATATCTTGCAAATAGGAATGCGCAGTTGGTTCAAAATAAATACCCTGTGGGTTACTCGCAATCACCTCACTCAATGACTGAATGGGTTTAATTGCCATAATGTCGACCCGACCTGATTGCTCACAAGCACTTATGGCCACATTTTGCCAGTGTTGTAACTTCTGTTCATGTTTATGTTTAGCAATGCGCTGTGAACTGAAATCAGTGATTACCGGTTGTATTGACATGCAACCCAGTTCAGCCGCTTTTTGAATACTGTAATCCATTCGGTCGCTACTGCTGATACCCTGGACTAAAGTTGTTTTAAGGCTGCAAGCAGGCACAGTCTCACTACAAGGCTGAATGTTATCAATAATAACCTCATGCTTACTGATTTGAAAAATAATAGCTTTATACTGACAGCCTGTGGCAGTAAAAAAGTGTAATGCTTGCCCTGGTTTTAATCGCAATACATTCCGAATATAATGGGCTTTTGATTGTTCGATCACCCATTGTTTATCAAGGTTTTGGTGATCAATGGGTAAATAGATACGTGAAACTCTCATGAAATAACCTGTCTTAGCAGTGGTAGATGTGTCAAAATCGCTTATAATTATACTGATGTTTGTAATAGATTAAATGATGAATCAACGAAATGATAGCAAAGTAATTCGCCTAGCACAATCTGGCTTTACTTTAATGGAAATACTGATTGTAGTGGTTATTTTAAGTATCTTGGCAGTTGCTGTGGTGCCACAGTTTTTAGATGCGCCAGATAAAGCCCGACAAGCCCGTACCTTAGCTGACGTTAAAAATATTGAAACCGCACTCAGTATGTATAAATTGGATAATTTTCAATACCCGTCAACCTCACAAGGTTTACAAGCTTTGGTGCAAAAGCCAAGTGGTAATCCTGAAGCTAAAAACTGGAAACCCGGTGGTTACTTAAAACAATTACCCAATGATCCTTGGGGTAATCCCTACCAATACCTTAATCCAGGTTCGCATAGTGACATCGATATTTACTCCTTGGGTGCAGATGGCCAACCCGGTGGTGATGAACAGAATAAAGACATTGGTAATTGGCAACAATAATTCACCTCAAGCTTCATTCATTAGCGGTTTCACACTGTTAGAGGTTTTGTTGGTGGTACTAATAGTTGCCATTATGGCAGCGGCTGGTGTCGGCTTAATTAACAGTCAATCACCCGCTCGGTTATTACAATCCCGAGCCGGCCAATGGCAGCAGGGCTTAACTTATCTTTGTGAACAGGCGCTGTTAGATAACCGTACATTGGGTATAGAGTTCACTGAACATGATAACCAGGTGCTTGCTTTTGCTGATAAGCAATGGCAGCCATTAATCTATTTAAGGGATTTATTTACCCCTGAAAATATTGAATTACGGATTAATTCAGATGGTAGAGAAATGACTATACCTCAAAAATTTGAGGACCTGCCGCATATTGTTTGTTACAGCGATGGTCGTATCAGTAATTTTTCAATGATATTACAATTACAAAATATCACAGACTTTAGTTATGAATTAACCAGTAAAAATCCGTGGCAGATTTCCGGTGGATGGCATGCGCAGCCGTAATCGTGGTTTCACTTTGTTGGAAGTGTTATTGGCCTTAGTAGTGGTTAGTGTTGCTTTAACCGCCTTGGTTCATGCTGCTGGTTTCGGTCAGCGTCAAGTAGCCGAACTGCGCCAGCATATGAACGCCTATCAGGTGGCTGACCAAGTACTGATGCAAATGTACCAACAGCCACAAGTGAATGACAGCCAAGGCAGTCAGCGTATGGCTGATGAAACCTACTATTGGTCAGTTGCAGTGCAAAACACCGATAACCCGCTGATTCTGAGACTGGATGTTAGAGTTGGTTTTGAACGATCAATGGATTATGCACAAGCTCAATTAACTGGCTTTAAGAAAAACTGATGTTTCGGTTAAAGGGACAATCATTTCAACAACAAAGTGGCATGACCTTATTAGAGCTACTTGTAGCCACTGCTATTTTAAGTATTATCTCGGTGATGGCATTTTTATCGTTAAACAGCTTAACAACAGCCAAAGCTGGCATGGAAGCCGCTACTTTACGGATAAATGAGAACCGCTTAGCGCTGACTTTATTCAGTCAAGATATTAAAATGGCTGTCAGTTCGCGCAGTCGAAACCTAGACAACAGAGACGCTGAATTTGTCGGTGAACCCAATTTAGTTCGATTACAAAGATTTAATCCGGCGCAAGCAGTACCGACTAGGTTTTCCCGCCAACAGAATAATCCCGATCAAGATATCGTGCTTGAGGTTCGCTGGATGGTGCGTAATAAACAATGGTATCGTGCGACACGTTCAGCCCTTAGTAGTGAATATGCCCCTTGGCAGGAGCGCCTAATGATGCCACTTGAGCAAATGCGTTGTCAATACCGCAATCAGGGTGGGCAGTTACTGAATCGTTGGCCTGCTGATAACTACCAAGCCGTAGAGGTGCCACAAGCCGTTCATTGTCGGCTCTGGTCGATCGATAAACGCCAATCTGAATTAATAATGACACCATGGCAGAATTTGTGGTGAAGCCTAAAAAGAACCAACAAGGCATGGCTCTGCTTATGGCTTTGGTAATGGTAGCGATTGCCATGACCTTAGCGACCGGTATTTGGTATAACAGTCGCTTAAGCTTATTTCGAAGCCATAATTTACAACAAAATATGCAAGCCCAACACTTGAGCCGCGGCTTACTGATTTGGGCTTCAGATATTTTAGAAAAGGATTATATGGAATCTGGACAGGCTTATGACACTCACAGTGACCCTTGGCACCAAGGAATCCAAGGGCTAATAGTTGAACAATCGTTATTATCCGGTGATTTGACCGGCATGAATCATTTATTTAATATTAATAACTTAGTGATTGACCAACAGGTATCGACAGTACATTTAGATTACTTTACCCGGTTATTAACCAGCCTTAATTTGGATGTCCACATCGCCGATAAAGTCATTGACTGGATAGATGCAGACCAAGAGCCACGCCCGGGTGGTGCTGAAGACTTTGCTTATGCCGGCGAAAGCCCGCCCTATAAAACCGCCGGAAAGCCATTTTTACATATTCAACAATTAAAGCTTTTGGCGGGTATGGATGATGACCAGTTTCAACGACTATTGCCCTATGTAAGTGCGCTGCCTATTGAAAACGGCGCAACTAAAATGAACATTAATACTATGCCACCATTAATGATTAAAGCTTTAGACCCAGCTATTAAAGAGCAGTTGGCGATTAGGATATACCAACAAGGGCAAGCTAGTTTTACTCGTTTAGATGATTTTTATGAGTTTGAAGGGGTTAAGTTTTTACTTGAGCTACAACCCAACAAAGAAATTATCAATCAACTGATTGATGTGCAGACCTTGTTTTTACAAGCGAAAACCCAAGTTGATTTTAAGGAAAGCAGTCATCTGGCTTATGCCTTACTAAAGCGTAATGACAACGGTGCTTCACAGGTGTTAATGCGCTCATCGGCTCCTTTTATTGAATGAATTTTGTTAAACTAAGCCTATGAAAATTGCTTTTGTCGCCAGTCATGCCAAAAACTCCCAAGTTGCTTTAAAACAGTTGACCACGCGTTATGGCCAAATGGATACGGCTGATGCTGATGTTATTGTGGTATTAGGTGGGGATGGTTTTATGCTTCACAGCTTACATCAATTTATGTACCAACAGATTCCCTTGTTTGGATTACGCTGTGGCACAGTTGGATTTCTAATGAATAATTTTGAATTAGATGACCTATCGGAACGTATTGAAAAAGCTCAAAAAACTATTTTGCATCCACTTTCTATGCAGGCTCAAAAAGTCAATGGCGAAGAATTCAGCTCTTTGGCTATTAATGAAGTTTCCCTGCTGCGACAAACCAAGCAATCAGCACATATCGAAGTACGTATTAATAACCAGGTTAAAATAGATACTTTAGTTGGTGATGGTATTATGGTGGCGACACCAGCTGGTAGCACTGCTTACAATTTATCCGCTCACGGGCCGGTTATCCCTTTGGGTACAAAAGTATTGGCAGTAACACCTATCAGCCCGTTTCGACCTCGTCGTTGGCGTGGGGCGATTATTCCGAGCCATGCCGAAGTCTGCTTTAGCATTAAAAATGATATTAAACGACCAGTAGCTGCTACTGCCGATAATTTTGAAGTTAGAGATATTAAACAAGTCATCATTAAAGAGGCAAGGGACATTGAAATTGAACTATTATTCGATGCTAAACATAATTTAGAGGACCGCATTATAAATGAGCAATTTGCCTAGAAAATGTTAACACTTGCCATCTCATCACGGACTTTGTTTGACCTAGATAAGGCCCATAAAATATTTCTTAAGGATGGCTTAGAAGCCTATCGTGCCTATCAATTACAGCACGAAGATGAGCCTTTGGAACCTGGTGTAGCTTTCCCGTTGGTGCAAAAGCTACTCAATATAAAGCATCCAGAAACTCAGGAACCAATGGTGGAAGTGGTGCTGGTATCTCGTAATAATGGTGATACCGGTTTGCGTATTTTTAATTCAATAGAACACCATGGTTTAGACATTACTCGGGCGGTTTTCAGTAATGGCGGCTCGCCTTATGATTATCTGCCAGCTTTAGGTGTTGAGTTATTTTTATCAGCGCATAATTCAGATGTCATTGGGGCCATTAAAGCCGGCTATGCGGCGGCCCATTTAATGACCCGTAAATCCGTATTGAATAAGGACAGTCAAGTACGTTTGGCATTTGATGGAGATCCACTCTCACCCGGTCCGTTTGGCGCTTTTTTAAAAAAACTACACGATTTACAAACTGTTTTTCCACCCGGTGAATCACCAGTGCGAACAGCCTTAGTCACCGCCCGATCGGCACCCTCACATAAACGGGTTATTCTTACTTTGCGTAGTTGGGGTATTCGTATCGATGAAGCACTGTTTTTAGGTGGACGTGATAAAGCAGCTTTTTTAAAGTCATTTCGTGCGGATATTTTCTTTGAAGATCAGCTGACTTATGTTAAAACGGCCTCGATGCATACTGCCACCGGCCATGTACCCTATGGTATTACTAATATTCAACCCAAACCAGGCAAATTAAAATGATGAAACCAAGCTTAATAACAAGACAATTACTGGCCTTACTTTTCTGCGGGTTGCTGTCATTACCTGCATTAGCAACCACCGTTCGATTACAAACTAATTTAGGTGACATTGACATTCTTATGCTAGAACAACATGCCCCGTTAAATGTTGCTAATTTCCTGGCTTACGTGAATGCGGGCGATTTTGATAACTCCATTTTTCATCGTTTAGTTTATGGTTTTGTTTTACAAGGAGGGGAATACCGCTCTGATGGCAATGCTTTAGATAGTATTCCGGCAAGACCCCCGGTTCAAAATGAATTTAAAGTATCTAACACTCGTGGAACCGTGGCTATGGCTAAGCTCAGTAATCAGCCTAACAGTGCCACTAATAATTTCTTTTTTAATTTAAATGATAATTCAGCTAACCTAGATAATCAAAATAGTGGCTTTACTGTGTTTGCTAAAGTGGTTAATGGTATGGATGTGGTGGATTTAATTGGTTCATTGACAATCTCTCAATCAATACCGATTGTCAATTATAGCTTTAAAGGTTCGGTTAAGTTGGATAATTATATCTATATAAAGCGGGCCTATGTGCTATCTGAAAAATTCCAAATCAATTCCGGTCTTTCAGGTGCCTGGTTTAATCCGGCTACCAATGGCCAAGGGGTATATTTAGAAGTTTTACCGAGTAGTAATGTGATTGTTTCCGCCTGGTTCACTTATGATTTATTACTACCGGAAGTTGGAGTAAGTGCCGAAATTGGTGCCGCTGAACACCGTTGGTTGACGATGCAAGGTGGATACAATGAAGATACCTTGGAGTCTATTTTAGTTTTGACAGAAGGCGGCTTATTTGACAGTGGTGAGCCGGTTACAAACAGTTTATACGGTCATGTGCAAATTGTTTTTGACAGCTGTAACCGAGCAATGCTTAATTATGAAATTACTGAACCGGCCATAACCGGCAGTATTCCTTTGCATAGGCAATCTGATGATAACGTAGAATTGTGTCAAAAATTAGCTCAACAGGCTAACCAAGGGGTTTCACCTTAAGGGTATTTGCCCAAGTCCTTTAAATTTATTCGGCTGCCAATGGTCAACAGCCCATTGAACCAATGTGTTTTGATTAGCTAATTGAGCAGTCGGCAGATCTTGATTTAATAATTTCAAGGCCGCTAAAGTTATTTTGTAAGGGTTCTCATTACTAATATCTGTGGCATAATTTTGTTTACTTAGCTTAGCACCACCCTGGGTTGTAACCACTGGAAAGTGGGCATATTGGGGTGTGCTGAAACCTAATAATTGCTGTAAGTAAAGTTGTCTTGCGGTTGATGTCATGATGTCAATACCTCGTACGACATGATTTACCTCGGTATACGCATCATCCACAACCACTGCTAATTGATAACAAAACAAGCCGTCTTTACGCCTAATGTTAAAATCACCGCACTGCTTTTGAATGTTTTGTTGCTGCGAACCTTGATAAAGATCCTCAAATCTAAAATCCTGCTTGTCGACAGTCAACCTAATGGAACTGGTTTTATTTTTATCGGGTGGTATTAGTCGGCAATGACCTGGATAGGTAGTACTACCGACGAGGTCTTTTCGGGTACAGTCGCAGCGATAGGTTAACCCTTGTTTGGAAAGAAATTCTAAGGCAAGTTGATAACGGTTTTGTTGCTGCTCATGAGACTGGTAAATGACTGGACCATCCCAGTACAGTCGGTAATTCTCAAGGGTTTTGAATATGTGTTTATCCGCACCTTTGATAGCTCGGGTGGTATCGACGTCTTCTACGCGTAAATACCATTCACCCTTTTTTGATTTGGCTTCGCAGTAACTAACCAAAGCGGCCAGTAGGGAGCCGAAGTGTAAATCCCCGGTGGGTGAGGGCGCAAAACGACCACGATAAATCGGTGTTGTTTTACTCAACGGTCTCCATCACTTCTGAGGGTGCGCCGATAAAATTACCTTGGATCAAATTAACCGACATTTTCCACATAATGCTCATGGTGTTGGCGTCTTCGATAAACTCACAAATAACCTGCTTACCTTGATTATGGGCTTTCTCAACGATGTCTTTGACTTTTTCTTGATTTTCGGTGTTTTCGGCCAATCCCGGCATAAAGGATGAGTCAATTTTCAACATATCAACCGGAAAATGTTTCAGGATACTAAACGAGTTTAAACCTGAACCAAATTTTTCCACCACAATCTTACAATGCAAGGCTTTGATGGCTTTGATTATGGGTTTCATTTTAGCGGCATGTGTAACCAGTTCACTTTCCTTTACCTCCAGTGCCAGTTTTTCGCCCGATAAACCGAGTTCTTTCAACTGTTCGGCCAACCAGCCTGGAAAGGCGGAATCAGTTAATGAATGTGAAGATACCTTTATAAATAAAGTGACATCAAAGTCAGCATTTTTAATGGCTAATAAGGCTTTCCTTAACACCAAACGGTCTATGTCTGTGATAAAACCATATTTAATAGCTACCGGAATAAATTGTTGCGGTAAGATTAGCTGATCTTCTGCAGGCTTAAGTCGAATGAGACACTCATAAGACTGGCCATCGTCGCCGTCGATATTAACCACCGGTTGATAATGCAGGATAAACTGGTCATTTTCTATACCTGTGGTGATTTTATCGATCCACGCCTTAGATGCTGCACGGGCTTGTTTTTCTTCTTCCGCTGGATCAAAAACAGCAACCGCATTACCCGATTCTTTTTTAAGTTTCTCAATAAGTTCGGTAAGTGTCTTTATGACTGTATTAACCGATTCACTTTGTGGTGTAAGTTGGGTGACGGCAATACTGACTGTACAGTTTGTAGAAGTGTCGCCGGCATTAAAAATTTGTTCGGTGATGAGTTTTCTCAGTTTGTCGGCGGCTTTTTCTGCACGCTCAATATTGGTTTTAATCTTAAGCACGAATACTGAATCGTTATAGCGACAATAAACGACATCATTACCTAATTTTTGTTGTAAAAACTCAGCTATACTAACAATAAATAAATCAAAGTTACCAATACCCATTTTCTTTTCATGCTGGCGTTCATCATCAATGGCAATCATTAATAAGCTGTCACCGGGCTCACTGAGCGCATGGTCAACATCATCTGCTAACATGTTATGAAAATAGCTGCGGTTATAGAATTTAGTTAACAGATCCTTGTTCTTGATTTCAAACAGTTCTTTTTCAACTTCAGGGTTAACCGAGGGAATGTTGATAATAAACTGGGCACAGGTTTCACCATTAAGAGTGGCTTTTGAAACATCAATAATGCCATCAAATATGTCGCCTTCAGAAGTAATCATTTTAAATTCCAGATTATCATCAGGCATAATATTATTGTTAATATCTCGCAGTACTTTTTTGGCTTTGGCTATGTCGTCTTTGGCCACCATATTTAAAAATGGTGTTACTTCCAGCTCTTCATTATCTGCATACCTAAATAATTCTTGGTAGGATTGATTGGTGTAAGCGTGCATGCCGTCGTGAATGTAAGCGATGGCCTGTTTGGATGAGTCTAATAAGCTGTTACAGCGTTTTTCAGTTTGACGTAAGTCTCTTTCCAGTTGAATATTACGCCGTCGTTGGCGTAAATTTCTCATATCACTGGTAATGACATGATGCATATGTTCAGGTAACTTAGGCGAACAGTAGGAGTTGACGCCGGCTTCGATGGCGTCACTAATCATATCAATATCAAAGTCATTAATTAAAGCAACCACAGGTAAATCAAGGCCCATACGCTTAATGTGATCAATAACAGTTTGGGTGGGTAGTTGTTGCTGTAATTGTTGACACAGAACCAAATCAATATTTTTTCTTTCCAGTACGCCAAGTAAACTTTCTTCATCAATACAACGCGTCGGACGTACCGCAATTTGATAATTACGGAGTAATGATAAAATACGTTCTGCTTCTTCTTCAGACTGGTGAATAATCAAAAGATTAATAGGTGTATCTATAGGCAAAAAGTGGCTCCTGTCATATTGTTGGGGTGTTTTTTCTTTATTCTGATGACTATTATAGTCATTTCACGGCACCTTGAGAAGGCACAGATCAGGGTTATTATATATCCACCTGCAGATTAACAGGTGTTTTCGAAGCTTGTCCAGCAATTTCTTGGACCATTTTAGGTAACAGGTAACCCGGCAAACGAGCCTGTAATTCTTTATAGATCTCTTGTGCTGTGGCTAATTCCACCTCAAAGTGGGCGGCATTTTGCACCCGATCTAAAAGGTGTAGATAATAAGGTAAAATACCGTGATTGAATAAGCTGTGACTTAAATCGCTAAGTACATCAACATCGTCGTTAATTGCCTTTAATAATACGCTTTGGTTAAGTAAAGTGACTCCGGTTTTAGATAGTTTTTCTAACGCTATCGCCGCTGCCGGTGTTATTTCAAGCCTGTGGTTAATGTGGGTGACCAAAACTTTATGTAAGGGTAGTTGTGACAGCCAAGTTAGTAATTCGTCATCAATGCGATCGGGTAGTACGGTTGGGATGCGGCTGTGAATACGTAAGGTGGTAATGGATTCCAAGGTAAGCAATTGATCTGTTAATCGGCGTAAATGATTTGTGCTTAAGGTCAGTGGATCGCCACCGCTAAGAATGACTTCATGAATCTCGGGGTGCTGCTTTAAATAAGCAATCAATGACTGCCATTTTTGCCTGGATCCCAATTGTTGCTGGTATGGAAAGTGTCGGCGAAAACAGTACCGACAATTAACCGCACAGCTGCCGCTGGCAATCACCAATACCCGTCCGTAATACTTGTGAATAATACCCTGATTGGCCAGAGCGTCGTGATCACCAACCGGATCTAATTTAAAATCAGGATGATGCGTAGTTTCTGCTTTTATTGGTAAAAATTGACTGGCTAGAGCCTCACTGTTTGGGTTATTTTCAAGAGACCTAATAACTTCTTCGGTAACAACGGCTTTAAACATATCAGCAGCCGCTTCACTGTAGTTATGGTGATTCTGTAAAGCAGTTGTGTTTTGGCCGTTGAGGGCTTTTTTTAATTGTTTTTGCCAAGAGTCGGCCATATTTATTGGTGGATGAAAAATAGCAGTGATTTTAACATGTTCTGATTACCAACTTAGGTATAACTAACTAAAGTAGCTTAGATTTAGGGTCTGGCTTTTGTAGCACATGGTTATGTTATAATCACCACTTTCTTAAAATCAGTCCTAAGGAGCCATTTGATGTCGGGAGTTTATAGCACCAATCAATTTAAAAGCGGTTTAAAAATAATGTTAGATGGAGATCCATGTAATATTGTTGAAAACCAAGAGGTTAAGCCTGGAAAAGGCCAAGCTTTTAATCGCGTTAAAATGCGTAATTTGATAACCGGGCGGATGATTGAACGTACTTTTAAGTCGGGCGAAAAATTTGATGCTGCCGATGTTGTTGAAACTGAAATGCAATACTTATACAGTGATGGTGACTTTTATCACTTTATGGATCCGGAGAGCTTTGAGCAGTTCCAGGCTTCCGATGAGGCAGTTGCTGACCAGAAAATCTGGTTAAAAGAGCAGGATATGTGCATGATTACCTTATGGAATAATGCACCAATATTAGTGATGCCACCGAATTTTGTAGAATTAATAATTATCGAAACTGATCCTGGTGTCCGTGGAGATACCTCGGGCGGTGGTAGTAAACCGGCCACACTAGAAACTGGAGCAGTGGTAAGTGTCCCGTTATTTGTACCGCAAGGTGAAGTGATCAAAGTAGACACCCGCAGCGGTGAATATGTTTCTCGTGTGAAAAAATAAAGAGAAGTCGCTATGACATGGCAATTTCAAAGCCCGTTATCGCAGTTGCGAAAGCGGGCTTTTTTAATGACAAAAATTCGTAAATTTTTTGCTAAAAGGCAGGTTCTTGAAGTACAAACCCCTATCCTTTCACGTTACGGTAATACCGATGTACAAATTGAAGTATTTACATCCCAAGGTATTGGTCCTGAGCAGTCGCAAAGTTATTTAAGAACTTCCCCAGAATTTTTTCATAAAAGATTATTGGCATCGGGAAGTGGTGATATATTTGAACTGGCACCAGTGTTTCGGCGAGGTGAAGTAACCAACTTACATAATCCGGAATTTACTTTATTGGAATGGTACCGCCAAGATTTTAATTTAACTGAGCTGATGGACGAGGTAGTTGATTTGGTACTTTTTTTGAGTGATAGTTTGGCTCAAAGTCAGCCCCAGATTAAAAAAATAAGCTATCAGGATGCGTTTTTAAATTATGCCAAAATCGACCCGTTCAGTATAAGTGTCCATGAATTAAATGATTTTTGTCGTGCCAATGACTATGTTGGTAGTGACTTAAGTAGGACAGAGGCCTTGGATTTTGTATTTGCCTTGATTATTCAACCCCAGTTGTCTCTCAGTATTCTATGGTTGTTGCATGATTTTCCTGTGGAACAAGCGGCATTGGCACAAGTACACCCAGATAAGTCGGATCGTTGCTTACGTTTTGAATTAATTTACCAAGGTGTTGAATTAGCCAATGGTTACCAAGAGTTGACTGATGCCAATGAGCAGCGTCATCGTTTTCAACAAGATCTGGTATTACGAGCTGAATCCGGGAAAACTGACAACATCATTATTGATGAATATTTATTGGCTGCTTTATCTTCGGGCTTACCAAGCTGCTCAGGGGTGGCAGTTGGTGTTGAGCGCCTGCATATGTGTTTAGTAGGTGCGAAAAATATTCAGGCAGTGATGGGTTTTTGCGCCGATAATAGTTGAACAATAGTCACATTAAGACTTTTAGTATCTAATTAAATATTGTCTTCACGTTAATTCCGGCTAATTAGTACAATTACTCTAAAATTTAATGTTTTTTTAACTATTCTTCTTGTAATTGATTAGCATAAATTCGTAAGATAATAGGCATTGAATAATTTTGGGACAATTGAATGAAATTTACACTGCGTTTTCTATTAATAGCTGTCGTGGTCTTTATCCAGGCTTGCAGCAGCAGCAGCAATGCGCCACGTGCTGAAGAAGCACCACCAGCCTTAAATCCGGATGGTAGTGTCGTAACGGGCGTTATATCGGCCATTTTTGATCCGGCCGCCGGTGATCCGACTAAGGTACCTATTCCGACCAACCTATTTTTAAGCGGCACCACCGATTTAACTTTAAATATTCCGGTAGCAGATCCGACAGATTACTCAGATCCATTAGTGGCATTGAATGGTTTAGACGGATTTAGTACGGTTGCACCTTGGGCCACTAACTTTTCTGTGGCACCGGCAGCGGCTTCAGTAAATCCCACCAGCGTTCATGTTTATCAAGTGTCCTTAACTGGTCCAGGTGGTGGCGTTACCGGTGTTAATAGAAAATTAGTTTTTGGCCAAGATTATGTGGCCGTTGCCAATGGCAAAAGTGTCAATATCGTGCCGCTTAAACCGTTACAAGAATTGACATCTTACATGGCAGTCGTTACCAATGGTGTTACCGACAGCAGGGGTAATGCCGCAACCCCGAGCCAAACCTACTTTCTGGCCAAGCGGACATCACCGTTGGTTGATGCCAATGGTCAAAGTACTGATCCGTTATTGCCAACAGCTACTGCCCGAGCACTGGAGCCATTGCGTCAGTTAACCAATGCCCAGGAAGCCGCAGCGCGTTCACAAGGCGTTAACCCAGCTAGTATTGTTTTGTCATGGACCATGACAACCCAATCTATATCGCCGACTTTATCGGCAGTTAAGAGTATTTCTGGTGTAACTTCTTCGACTATCGCGCACACCGGTGCGAATACCCAATTGATTGGCGGTGCCGGTATTGCTGATATTTATATTGGTATTGTCGCTGCACCTTATTATTTAAAAGCACCCAGTCCTTCCAACCCGACAGCCCCATTAAATGGTTTTTGGCAGGCAGCTCCTGGTGGTTATGCACCACCGTTTGATCAAGCTGGATTGGATCCAACTTCCCAGCATGTGACTTTTGCCAATCCGGTTCCGGTAGCCACTTCTACACAGAATCTTCCGGTTCTGATGACAGTGCCTAACGCTAATTCAGGATTGACTAAACCTGCCTCAGGCTGGCCGATTATGATTTTCCAGCATGGTATTACCCGTAACCGCACCGATATGTTAGCACTAGCTGACACCATGGCATCAATTGGTTATGCGGTGGTTGCTATTGATTTACCATTACATGGTATTAC